>Ga0307380_10000038_pt1 | contig 227068 bp, 174 predicted proteins | sample UN3MG_FD_202239 | JGI IMG/M metagenome (GOLD analysis project Ga0307380, IMG submission 202239) | Soil microbial communities from Risofladan, Vaasa, Finland - UN-3 | ecosystem: Environmental > Terrestrial > Soil > Coastal area > Acid sulfate soil | place: Finland: Risofladan, Vaasa... | reverse complement strand
GCTGTATGGGGGTAAGGGGCTGTTGTGCGCCGAATGTGTCAAAACAAGCCTGCTGAACCAACTTTCAGCCAAAATTACCCGTCGCCGCTGATTTTGATTCCCCTGTGAAATATGCGGGTTAAGGACAAGGGATTAACCTCTTTTCTTACGGGCTGAGCGAGCGGGTAGTGAAGAGGACTTCATTATACAGCGACGGAAGGTTTCAAGCGTTGAAGATGGCGTCCCAGTCTTTCCAGACTGGGTCAAAGCCCTGCTGCTTTATCATCGCAGCCACCTGGGCGGGAGAGCGAGAGTCATCGACCTCAAACTGGCGGATGGAATCGATGCAGCCGGAATAGCCGCCCGGATTGGTCTTGCTGCCGGCGCTCATTTTAGTGATGCCGAGCTTAATGAGATTGTCTCGCAGGGCCGCGCGTTCGCGGGTTGACAGTACCAGGCCTGCGTCGGCAAAGCACAGGCGAAGGGCCGTTATCATCTGGGCGAGGTCTTTGTCGGTGAGCAGGTTTTGGAATTGGGAGCTGTCGACGTCGAAGGCGGGACGCAGTCTTGGGAAAGAGAACGACACGTGGGACCTCCAGTAACGTTTGATGAGATAATGGGCATGTTCGGCCAGTGCGAGGGTTTCGGTTCGCCAGTCGGTCAGGCCGAGCAGGGCGCCCAATCCGATCTCTCTCATGCCGGCGGCGGCCATTCGGTCCGGCGTGGTCAGGCGGTTATCGTAATCGGCTTTGGGTCCTGCCGGGTGATAGTATTGGTAGGCGCGGCGGTTGTACGTTTCCTGATAAAGCGTCACGCCTTCGATGCCGGCTTCAAAGAGCCTGTGGTACTCTTGGGCGGTCATCCCGTACACCTCTATCGAAATGAAGCTGAATTTCTGTCGGAGTTTGCCGGCAAGTTCGGCAAGATAGTCGATACTGACGAAGCCTCTGTCCTCGCTGCTTACCAGCAGGATGTCACTGAAACCTTCGGAGGCAATTATGTCGGCCTCGCGGAGGGCCTGGTCAACGGTCAGTCTTGTCCTTTCGAAGCTGGTTGTATTATTGAATCCACAATATCTACAACTGTTTATGCAGAAGTTGGACAGGTACAGGGGGCCGTAGAGTCTTATTGTCCTGCCGAATCTTTGAACGGTGAGCCGGTGGGCAATTTGCGCCATCTCTTCGAGGTAATCCTGCGCCGCCGGCGAGACCAGTGCCACAAGTTTCTCGAAGGTGTAGCAGCCCGGCGCCTGTGACATGGCCCTTTCGACCTCGTCACCGGTTACGGCGTCGAGCTGTTTTCGCCACGGTTCATTGTCGCCGTCAAGATTCTTCTGGGACAATATTGTGAGTATTTCAGGTACACGATATTGAGGTGTTACAATCATATTTGTTCGTCCCTTAAAAAGCCGGTGAGCGGGCTGGAAGCACTTGCCCTCCTGTCGGCCGCGGCGGGGCCTGAGTTGTAGGCCATTCGCCCGGCTTCCACAGCCAGCTTAAAGGCGAGTGCCATCTGTGCTGGGTTCTTTGCGGTTGCAATGGCGGTGTTGACCAGAACGGCATCGGCGCCCATTTCCATCGCCTCAGCGGCGTGGGAGGGCAGGCCGAGACCCGCGTCAACCACGACGGGGACATTGGCCTGCTCGATTATGATTTCGAGTGCCGCCCGCGTTTTGAGTCCCTGGTTCGAGCCGATCGGACTTCCCAACGGCATGACGGTCGCCGTGCCCACATCCTGGAGTCTCCTGCTCAAGACGGGGTCGGCGTTTATGTACGGCAGGACGACAAAATCATCCTTGACCAGAATCTCGGCGGCCTTTAGCGTCTCGACCGGGTCGGGCAGCAGATAGTATGGGTCCGGCGTCACTTCGAGCTTTACCCAGTTGATGCCGGTGGCCGCCCGCGCGAGCCTGGCAAGACGGACGGCTTCGGCGGCATCTCGCGCGCCGGAGGTATTCGGCAGCAGCAAGTACTTTTTCAGGTCGATTGCGCGCAGCATATCATCGTCTTTGTTGTCGATGTTCACGCGGCGCAGGGCCACTGTGACAATCTCCGTCCCGGAACTTTCCAGCGCCTCGGCCATGACCTCGCAAGATGCGAACTTGCCCGTCCCCACGAGGAGGCGCGAGGTGAATTTCCTTGCCGCAATGATTAGGTTATCCATTCGTTCAGCCTCCCGGCACAAATCGCACGAGCTCGATGCTCTGGCCTTTTTGCACCTTTGTTTCGGCGAACTTTTCGCGTTCGATAATCCGGCCATCAATTTCCGCCACGACGGCGCGGGGCTCGACGCCCAAATGCTCCAGGATTTGAGCGAGCGTTGCCGGCAGCCGGCCGGCGGCGAATTCCTTTTCAACGCCGTTTATTCTCAGTTTTTCCATTTTTCCACTCGACTTTATACTAACACTCAATCTCGTTGATTATTACTTCGACGATGGCATTTGCCTGGTGACACGCTGCAATCCACACCCGCGGCGCCATAAGAACCGGTTCGCGGTCAATGCCGCTTTGTCCGTCGCCAACCAATATGAGGCGCTTCGAAATGCGTCGCGTCTGTATGGCGTTGCTGTTGCCGTAGCCGGCCAGACCACTGACCGTAACAATAACGGGCTTATTCATTTTGTTTAGGACGGTCTCAACGATCATTTGCTTTTCCTCCGCCCTGTCGAAACACTCAGCAATAACGTCGGCCGCGGCAAAAATCACGGGCACATTGGCTGCATTGAGCTTTTCCCGGTGCGCTGTAACCTGCACATCGGGATTTATGCGCGATAGATTCTCCGTCGTACAATCGACCTTGCTCTTACCTATCTGGTCGGTGAAGTAGTGCTGCCTGGTCAGATTGGCGGGTTCGACGCTGTCGAAGTCGGCAATTATCAACCTGCCGATTCCGCTCCTTGCCAGGGCGGCGCTGACGGTTGAGCCTAGTCCGCCCAATCCGGCAATGCCCACTGTCGCGTGTTTGAGTTTTTCGTTGATGGACGCCATTATCAGCCAAAAAAAACGCACTCCCACAAAGGGAGTGCTTTCAGTACAGGCTTATCTGCCTCCCTTCGCAGGTTTTACCCTGATCAGGTTCGTAGGGTCACCCCGACATTGTCGGGATTTCTCAGCCTCAGCCGGTTTTCAATGCCGGCTTCAACTCCCCTGGCATTGACAAATCACGAGTTCTATTATACACTGGCCGCGGAACGTTGCAAGCGCCGTTTCGAATTCCCGGCCGATCCCGTGAAATAGGTGCGGTGCGCCATCGGCGTAGATTCGTACTCAACCTCCCCCCTACTGCTTCTCCGCGAACCGGCATCTTGTTGCTCCGCAGGAGAACGAGAGGCACATCAGTGAAGCGCTACCCATAAGGGAAGCATCGGAGTCCTATGATGATCGGAAGAATCCCGGCGACATAAAGATTCGGTGTATTTACAACAAACCTATCTTATGGTGCTTCTTGGACACATTCGGGCGTGATTGTCAGCTAAGCTTACCGACCAAGAGACGTCACATCCAGATCATTCGTACGCGATTATTCGTGGTCAGAGCCCCGGATTCGGTGTTAGCTTAAGAGGCCGTCCCCATGGCGGTCGCGGGCAGCCTTCAGGGGGAGCCGAGCGAGAATGGCTTCAACCACCCTCGGTGCAAGGCATACGAGGGGAGGACTGGTCACAGCAGAGAAGGCACCGTCGTCCAAAGCTGATTCGCCAAGACAGAAAGTGCGTGACGCCCACGGGTTCGGGCGCTGGATGTGCGAGTGGAGGCGCATTGCCGGTCCGTGCTCGCCGGAGGTCCTCAGCATCTATCGGCCGTGATTCGCTGGCGGTGAATGTTCCACGTGAAACAGTCGTGCAAGGTCATGCAAGGCGATGCTTTGGCTCCCTTCTGTAAACGTACCTCAAGCTGTCTGGCTGATAAGTATGTTGCGAGGATATTGGCTGGCATCCATGAAGGGGCGGCGGAAGGGCTGGGTCTATCTTTCTGATGATCCAGAATTGCTGATGGCAAGTGTTTCACGTGAAACATTTTTTTCGCCAGCAGCGTTTTCGGGCTGGTAAAGTTGCAGAGATTTCAGTAAGAATTCCGAAATAGCAAATGGAGTAGCTCTTGGCAAGGTTTAGGTCAAGAGATAAGATAAGGATTCTTAATCGGCGGCCCATTGGGCGAAGAGTCCCGAGTGTTTCCTAAAGCCGGGTTGTGTTAGGGTCGCCCCAAGCTGGGAAGGAGTGTATTTGTATGGCTGAGAAAAGAATGGAGAAGGCGAGACATCTTGGGAGGGGCCTGGAGTCTTTGTTAGGTCCGATAATGTCCAGCGGCGGCGAGGCAACCGCAGTCTTGCCCGATCGGGTAGTTGGTCCTAACTTCCCGCCGGACAAGAAGTTAAGTGAATCGATGCTGGAAATAAGCATAGAGGCGATATCCCCAAACCCTTACCAGATGCGAACCATCTGGAACGAACAGGAGCTGGCGGACCTGGCACAGTCAATACGGCTAAATGGTGTGATTCAGCCGATTCTGGTTCGTCGCATGGGCGGCGGGTACCAGTTGATCGCTGGGGAGCGGCGTTTCCGGGCGGCTCAACTGGCATCGCTGGATGTAATACCTGCGGTGGTTCGGCAGGCGACCGATGAGGAAATGATGGAACTGGCTTTGGTGGAGAACATACACCGGGCGGACTTGAATCCTGTTGAGCGAGCCAAGGCATATCAAAGTTATCTGAATACGTTTTCTCTGACGCAAGTGGAGGCGGCTGAACGGTTGGGTGAGGACCGCTCTGTTATCGCTAACTACTTACGTTTACTGGACTTACCGGAGGAGATCAAGGAGATGTTAGGGCAGGGCCAGTTGATGATGGGCCATGCGCGGGCAATTCTGGCGCTGCCGACGGACGAGCTTCGTCGGAAACTGGCCAATCGGGCGCTGGCGGGACGACTTAGCGTTCGGGAAGTTGAGAGGCTTGTTCGCAAGTACATTACGGGCAGCGGAGAGGCCAGAGCGGGTGCACATCCGAAATTGCCCCATATTCTGGACTTGGAGAGGAAGCTGAGCAGCCGGCTGGGAACACGGGTGAGTATCGAGACGCGGAAAAATGGGCAAAGGGGGAAAATAATTATTGAGTTCTATTCGCTGGATGAATTTGATAGAATAATGGAAGCAGTTGGTTTGGCATCTTTGGAGGAGGTGTAACACACTGTGGGGTTGATTTTTGGGTTTTTTTGAGCAACCAGATGAGACATTATCGTGTATAATTGAGTGTACGCGGGCAGGGTGTTTGCCGCGGAGTTTTGTAGATTTTGAACAAGATTGCTAATTTTTTTGGAGGCAGTGTTGTGAAGCGTTTTGTCATATCAATTATTGTGTTGTCGATTGGGTTATTTATCCTCAGTCAGGTATTCGCAGCCGACGTTAATGACCGGAGCAAGAGCGAGCCGCCAAGCAGGTCCGCGAAATCCGGCAGAATCAGTAAGGCCCCGGGCGGCGAGGGGGAGAACTCATTGATCGGCGATTTGGAGTTCCTGGCGGACCCAAATGCGGTCAAGACGAAGCTCAAGAAGTACAAGGGGCTGGAGCAAGAGTTGGACAAAGTGACCAAGGCAAGTGCAAAGGAGATGCGGGAGTGGGGTCAAGGCCTGGTTGAGGAGAGGATGGATTTGGCGGAGGCGGTGAATAAGCAGACGGTGGCCGAACTTGTTTTCGTGCGCCAGGTCGCGGTGGAGGAGGGCGCACTGAAGACGGCGGCGGCAATTGACGGGTTGCTGCTGGACAGGCAGGACCGATTCGAGAAGGTATCCAAGAAGATTGAGATGGCGATGCGGCGATCGGATCGCTTGGAGCGGGGTACGGTGCGTGGCAGCCGGAGGGACTTGCGGGGTCGCTATCGTGGCCGGGGCCAGGATATGTATGAGGAGCCGACGTACCGTAACGGGGCGAGAGACACTTACCGTGACAGAAGCCGGATTCGCGATAGAGAATTGGAAGAGAGGGATATGGAAAGACGTTCTCCTTGAAGGTCGGAGCGCAGCGGCGAGGATTCGGCAGACTATTGATATATCTGCAAGTAACGGGGCCGGTATCTGTTCCTGGCGGAATGTATGGTGAATTCGCCGAGAGCATGCAGCAGGCAAAAGATTTGCTTGCTGCTTTTTTATGCTGTAATTGCGGGGTGACTTGGGAGAAGAATGGCCAATGGGCGAACGGTTAGGTGGAAAGGTTTCGATAGTGACGGGCGCCAGCCGAGGCGTGGGCAGGGCTGTCAGTGTTGCGCTGGCGCAGGAGGGTGCGACGGTGATATTGGCTGCTCGTGCGTCGGATAAGCTGAGGGGGGTCGCAGAGCAGGTTGTTGCGGCGGGCGGCAGGTCTGAAATTGTTGTCACGGACTTAAAGGAGGAAAAATCCATAAAACATCTCGTTGAGGCGGCGCGTCGCGGGTTTAGCCGGCTGGACATACTGGTCAATAACGCGGGCGTCACTCATTCGGCGGCTTTGGAGGAGACGGCGACAGAGGACTGGGACCGCCTGTTTGCGGTGAACAGTCGTGCGCCGTTTATACTATCCCGAGAGGCCCTGCCGCTGTTGAGAAAGGCTGAATCGGCCCATATTATCAACATCTGCTCAATCGTGGGCGTAAAATGCTATGCGCTGCAGAGCGCTTATACCGCGTCCAAGCACGCGCTGCGCGGCATGACGAAATCCCTGGCGGAAGAGTTGAGGGGTTCCAGCGTGAAGGTCCATCTGATATGTCCGGGCGGAATAGATACGGATATGATTGGCGAGATTAGACCGGACATAAAAAAAGAGGAGTTGATGCAGCCCGAGGAGATCGCAGAGCTTGTCGTCTATCTTGTCACGCACAAGGGCAATGCGGTAATTGACGAGCTTCGCGTTCGGCGGGCGGCGGCGCCGCCGTGGTTTTGACAGTTTCAGGAAATCATAGTCCCGGCGAAGTGAGGTCAGGCACGGTTGTCTCTGTGCGAATGGGATAATCCGGGGCAAACAGGTCGCGTGGTAGAACAGGAGGACAGCCCTTTTCTCAGTATTGAAACGCCCGTTGAGTATGCGTGCCGCTGGAGGAATCGTGTTGGTGCGGCGCAAAAGTCGCCGTTGTAACAGTGTGAAGGGGCGCGCCGGCGCGGCATGGGAAATTTTTTTCGGATGTGGTTGACAAAGGTGGCGCGGGCCGGTATAATGAATTGTAACAGGGGGTCGGGCGTTTCTCCTCTTACCTCTCCCTCCGCAAGTCCGACCCCGCTTTTTTTATGCGCATTTGCGAACCCGCCGGGTAATCAGGCAGTGGCGCGCGTCTTGGCGGGGGAGTCTACATAAAGCTCATACTGCGCATAGTTCTTCTCAGGGCACAGCCGGCCACGATGGCAGCGACGAGATAAATCAGGCCCCATTTCCATTGCAGCAGAATGAATTTGCCGAGTCCGAGCGTTGCGGAGAATATGAAGACGACACATAAGAGCCAGGCAATGAGGTTTTGCGTGAACTCTCCTGCGATCGGCTTGACGCCGGCGGCTCGACTTACTTTCTTCCAGCCCGGTCCTGGAATGCGCATCTTGGTATAGAAGGCAAGTGTATGTGGGTCGGGCGTTTGTTTTGAGGTCAGAAACGTGACGAGCACCCAAACGGCCGTTACAACGGTAATGGTCAGAACGACCCGCACGGCGAACAAGTCGGCGCCCGGCGTGCTCGGCAGCACTATTTGCAGATAATTTGCGACGATGAGACTGGCGACAATTGCCGCAATCTCGGAATACGGATTCACCCGCCACCAGTACCACCTTGCAATCATTACCGTTCCGATACTGCCGAACATCACGCCGAGGTATTTGTATGCGCCGAGCACGCTGCTCAGTCGTGTGGTGACCAACAGGGCGGCCATCATCAACATGACCATGCCGATCCTCGAGACGAAGACATAGTGCTTCGCATTTTTTCCAGGATTGATGAATGGCTTGTAGAAGTCGTTGATAATGTATGATGCGCCCCAGTTGAGGTGAGTGTCGATTGTGCTCATGAATGCCGCAAGTAAGGAAGCGACCATGATGCCTTTCAGTCCAGCCGGCAGGAATACGTCAATCATCATTGGAAAGGAGCTCTCAGGGTCCTTCAAATGGGGCAGGTAGTGCAAGGAGAGCAATCCCACGATGATCCAGGGCCATGGTCGTACTACGTACTGGCAGACATTGAACCACAGGAAGGCCAAGACGGAATCCTTCTCGGAGCGTGTGGCCAGCAGTCGCTGGACGTAGTACCCATTACCGGGTGCACGCGCCCACCAGGTTACGCAGACGTAGACAAGAAAGGTAAACGTCACAAGATTGAAGGAGCTCAAGTCGGGGAAGAAGTCCAGAAAGTCGGTTTTGAACTCGGGAGCAGCGGCGAGTTTTTTGATGAGTCCGTCGCCGGTCGAGGCGTCGAAGTAAACATAGGCGGCCAGGCCGACCGAGCCAAGCATGGCCAGGACAAACTGAAGCAGGTCCGTATAGACAACACCATAGAGTCCGGACAGTGCCGAATATAACAGGGCGGTCGCAGCGAGAATGAATAACACGATCGCAACGTAGTTGACGTCTCCGAGAAGAGGGAAATGGAACAAGGTGACATCAGGCAGGTGCAGCAGGGCCTTGATAATCTTTGCCATCGCCAGGGTGACGGAGCCCATGACGATGCAGTTTATCAGGACGCCGTCGAAGAATACTTTGAATACTCTCAGCGTGGAGGTGGCCTTGGAAGGCTGGTAGCGCTGGATAATGAATTCAATGTCGGTCATTGCCTCGGTTCTGCGCCAGAGCCGGGCGAAGAAGAATACGGTGGCAATCTGACCGGTCGCCAGCGAGAGCCAGAACCAGTGACCGTGAATGCCGGTTTGCCGTGATATACCTGCGACGACGAGTGGCGTGTCGGAAGAGAATGTTGTCGCCACGATAGAGGTTCCGGCGATGAACCATCCGAGGCTTCGTCCGGCCACGAAGAAATCTGCGGTGCTTCGCCCGGCCTTCTTGGTGAAGCAGACGCCGATGCCGACCGCGGCCACGAGGTATAGCCCTATAATGACCCAATCGAGATTGTCCATTCGGTCCTCATTCTCGGGTGCAGCCCGTGTCAATCCAGCCGAGACCGATGTCTCCGGCTACCTCTATAGCGAAGCAGATAAAGGGTCTGTTGATATATTTGTGGGTGGTTTTCGAGATTTCGTAACCGATTAAGGCCCGGCGAGGTCTGTTTTTGGGTACTGTCTCACGTATGAAGAGCGAAAGTCAAAAAAATATTCTGTGATAATCCAAATTTTTCTTTGAAGGGCATCCTGTGCCTTGTTGGCCGCTATAATCCCAACTAAGTGGGTCGTGGTTGTTTCCGCCGAACGGGTCCATGCGGTTGAATCTGCCGGTCTGCTGGTCGTACCAGCGGGCACGGAGGTAATACTGCTGCATGTCAGTATCGAAGTATTCGCCCGTGTAGAGCAGGGAAGTAGCCGCGGGACTGGCCGACGTGGGATTGCCGGTCAGCATCACGCCATAGCCATCGTACGAGTAGGCGTCCTTCACATCCTCATTGTTGTCAACAAGCTGCCGCGTCGAGCCCTGCCCGTCGTACAATAGATGCCGCACACCGACTGAATCTGACTGGCTGACAACATCATCGCCGATGGTGTAGGTAACATCCGGATGGCTGCCCGAAGGCGACCACTCCTCCAGAACTTGGGCGTAGCCGGTGTGGTTGTACGAATCAATCAGGAAGATCTTGGTTACTTCATTCTGCTTGGTTTCGCCGCCGTCCGGCGTATCATAACTGAACGCCTTGACTTTGATGCCGGCTTCGTTGTAGGTATATTCGACAACAGCATCTGTAGCGCCCGTATCATCGGTGGTGACCCGCCAGAGGCGGTTCTGCAGAGCCCAACCGCTGTGGCCGTACAAATCCACCAGCTGTGTCGTGGTCAAGATATCGCTGCCGTCGAGGTGTGCCGATTTGACTCATGTACTCTCCTCACGCTGGGTGTGATTTACCCTTATCACGTTGGTGGCCTCTCAGAATACTCAAGCTTTCCCAAAGAGTAACGGTTTCCATAGAGTATACAAGAGCTTGCCAAGAGCATAGCGTAAATGAATCTCTCAGATTTCATCCTCTCAATTTTCCATTTTGGGAAACCTTGGTGGGCTAGTCCCTGATCTCTACCCGTCTCCAGCATCTCCCTGTTAGGGCTAGCTGTCATCGCAGCCCTCTTGAGCTCAAAATTCAAACCAATAATAAGAAATACGCAGAAGAACACAGAGGGGCCAGTCAGCAGCAAAAGCTTCAGCTCCACCTTTCGTGAAAGGTCCCTTTTTCTGCGCAGAGCCATCCAATGACCGTAGGCAAGAAGAGGTAGAAACAGTAGTAATACGACCAAAACACTCGAGTCATACCATCCTAGCTCGTACAATTCTAAATGTTTCCAGAGAAGACCGGCCAGTATCGCTAATTCTCCCGCCCAACATAGAATTGTAAATAGTCTTTTCATATTTGGTCCTTTCGCCCATTCAGTAATCACCACAGTCCTAATCTTGGTTTGTAAAACCCGTAATTTGTGAGGACGCTATATTAGATTACTGGGTTTCCAGCCCTTCGGCAACAATATATCATTATACCTGATTTCGTGGTCAGCCTACGACACTCAATTCTTACTTGAATACTACGCCGCTCAGCTCGCTCCTTATGATTCTATCTTAGACTATGTTCTGTTGGCGCACAGCACGCGCCCTTCCAAGCAAATCTTATGAATGATGGGTCTCTCCGGAACCTCAAGAGATTCATAGGATTTCGTTCAGAATGAGGGCTCCTTGTACAAATGTAGGCGGTCGAACGTGCCCCAGGACGATTCTGCTACAGCCTCATACAGATTTCCCACCGGCCGAAGGGGGGGGCTGCTTCCGGGATAGAAGAATATGATGTTCTTCTTCGCATCGTTGTCGTACCAACCCGGAGTACCTAACATGTTGGATTCTCGTTCGTACTTCGTCGGCATGAGGATAAGGATATTAGTTGGTTCGTCGTAAGTAGATGGATCATTATCTGTGGTCTGTATGTATGCAGACATGAATGTGATACCTTTTCTCATGTCAGGATCGGCCTGAACAAACGGTCTTAGTTTAGCCATTAGGTCGTCTAGCGCATATTGACAAGTTCTTGAAGTCACCTGTGGATAAAGCGTGACGTATGTGTCAAAAATCGCGTTAAGATCTGGAACCTCCTCTTCATGCTTGTACGTCTCGGCTTGAATGATTTTTTGGAGATGGTCGCGCTGATAGCTGCGTATAGCCTGCTGTCCATTTAGCCAAGCTGGGTAAAAATAAGGTTGTCCCCATCTACTGAAACTATGATGGTGGATGCGTGACCAAGATACCCACATTGCAAACAGAGCAACGGCTGACCAAATCACTACGGAGGCTACGGAGGCCCAGGAAAACTCTCCACTCGGGTCAATCCCATTCACCGGGTTTGCATGGCAGTAGAGGTATTTATGCAGTGACTGCGGGTCCTCGTTGTTTCCTGCGAAGGGGTCCATACGGTTGAACCTGCCGGTCTGCTGGTCGTACCAGCGGGCGCGGAGGTAATACATTGAGGCACTACTGTCGTACATCTCGCCGGTGTAGAGCAGGCTGGTTGCCGCGTTGGCGGGATTAGCGCCCAGCATCACGCCATAGCCGTCGTAGGAGAAGGCGTCGAAGATTAGGCCACACAGAGGTCAGGGCGTCAGCGGCACCTGAGAGGGCACTAATATCGTGGTTTCGAAAGTGAGCTGCGGTGCATTGTCCGCGGCAGCCCACATCAATGAGACTTTTATGGCTTTCGGCGGAGTGCCCTGCTGGTCATCGCCGTTTCCCTCGCTGCTCTGCTCGCTCGCCTGCTGGTTATCGCCGTGTCTCTCGCTGCTCTGGTCGCCCGCCTGCTGGTCATCTCCGATGGCGCTTACGCTGAAAGCTGACAGGCCTTTCGCCACTATATCGGAGGTCTCTTTGCCTATGGGTTTCTCACCTGAGCAGGGCAGCTCAAATCTCTGCAATACGTTCTGTTCGGTAGAAGGGTCCTGCGTCAAGAGGTAACGTACTCTGGCGGGGCGTGAAGCAGGCAGTTGGGTCTTCCAGGATGGAGTAAGGGTGTAGAATGTGATCTCGCCTTCTGCAATGGATATCGGCTCAAAGGGCTTACCAGCACGCTCGGCATCATTGGCGTCGGGGGCCGGGGGAAAGTAGAGACCAGAGAACTCCTGGCGGAGCGTCTCGGTGATGAGCCTGGCGTCATGGTAGGCTGGACGCGGCTCCTCACAGGCGGCCCAGATTAAGTGTGCCTGGTGATAGGCGGCATTTATGCCTAAAACTATCAACGAGCTAATCAACAGCACGAGCAAAAGCTCTATGAGGGTAAAAGCCCGCGCCTTGACGCGCCATAGTTCGGCTGACATGTTCATAAATAGTACTCACTGCCCCCGCACTGATAGTTCCACATAAACCAGGGACAACAGCTCGTACTGTTGGGGGCGCTGCTGTTCGAGCCAGTTTACCTCAACACGAACGGCGGCGAGATTCTCAATTGGGGTGGGCGCCACGTGCACCTTCCACGAATAGGGGTCCTGCTGCCCCTGCCTGGTTTCAAATGCGATATTCTGGGAGGTTTTTACCTCAGCCAACAGTGTCTCAGCCAACAACACGGACCTGGTGAGCAATCTGGCATGGTGAGCGGCTCTTGCACACTGACTCATAGCGCCAAACACGGCCACAATGGTAGTGCCGAGAATCGCCAAAGCCACGATGATCTCGACCATAGTAAAGGCTGGACCGGCGTTTCGGAGGCGGCTGCGCCTTTGGTCAAACTGGTTTTTGGGATGTTGAATCCTCAATCTCCACCTGTCTTCCATTGATTCTTATGGTCCTGATTGCGTCACGGCTGGCCAGAGAAATGGTTGCCTGCGGCCAGGCGCCTGCCGGGTCGAACAGCAGATAGTATCTCTTGCCCGCCATGCTAAAGCCATCCACGTCCATCAGGTAAATGTCCTGGCCAAGATAATGCACTGCTCCATATATATCCTCAGCGGGTTGGAAAAGCAGGTCACTTTTTCCACTTGCTATTTCCACCGAATAGCTGGGGCCGTCGGGGCTGAGGACCAGGCGAGTTGGCTTGTTGGTGTCCACGGATAAATTCATAGCGTATCTTATGGCCTCGGCAATACTCAGACATTCCTGCTCCATGCTCAGGTGCTGGTTGCTCCTGGTGGCATAGGGCATAATGACCGCCACCATGGCGGCAATAATTGCCAGAACAATAATGAGCTCAAGCAGCGTAAAGCCGGCCGGTCCTCTGGCCCTATCGTTCCATTCTGTCTCTGAGGTCTTCGTGGTTTGTGACATCATCTTCGTTTCCGTAAGCCCCGTCCGGTCCGGGAGATACAATATCATACAGGGTTTCTGAGGCGGTCAACTGGCTGGGCCATGTGTAGCGGTAGGGAGAGCCCCAGGGATCCAGAGGTATCGAGGCGCTCTTGAGATACGGACCTCGCCAGTTCTTTGTTTGAGGATTGACAATCAGGGCCTGGAGGCCCTCCTCAGTAGTTGGATACCGTCCTATGTCCTGTTCAAACATATCCAGTGCAATACCAAAAGAGCCGACGACGGCTTGCTTTGCGGCTACAATTCTGGCCTCCTGGGAGCGGCCAAAGAAGCGGGGCACTATAACCGCCGCCAGGACGCTGATGATAGTGATAACCAACAGCAGCTCTATGAGGGTGAAGGCCGCGGAGGCATCAACTTTCTTGCAGGTTCGTCTCATTTTCAGCTCCTTTCCTATCCGACCATTGTGCTGGTTTCGAAGATGGGCAGCAGAATGGCCATAACCACGAATCCAATTACCAATCCGAGTATCACAATCATAGCTGGGCCGAGCAGGTTCGTCATCGAGCTTATGGCTGATTCACACTCCTGGTCGTACATATCCGCCACTTCAAGCAGCATTTCAGGGAGCATGCCTGTATCTTCTCCAACGGCAATCATACTGGCGGCAATCTCGCTGAAGTAGTGCTGCTCACCGACCACTTTTGCCAGGGTCGAGCCCCTTAGAACGGCCTGTTCAATATTGGCAATTTCTCTTGCAAAAGCCCTGTTTGCAGTAGTTCCGCTGGTTGTGCGGATCGCGGAGGTTATTCTGACGCCGCCGTTTAGAAGTGAGCCGAGGGTTCTGGCAAAGCGGCCGAGCTGCAATTTGCGGTTCAGGGTCCCGAGAAGCGGCAGTTTCAGAAGCAGTCCGTCGAAAAGCAGCCTGAAACGGGCATCTCTCATGGCTATCAAGCCCAAAGACACAAGAGCAATCACTGCGACGATAAACACCCACCAGAAGTCTCTAAGAAAGTCGGTCAAACCAACCAGGATTCTTGTGGGCAGGGGAAGCTTTTGGTTCACATTTATGAACAACTCGATGAATTTTGGTATGACAAAGGTTGTGAGGACGGCGACGACGACGGCGCTTACGACCAGCAGGAAGATTGGATATACCATGGCGCCGCGTATGCGTGCCGCAACGGATGCCTTTGCTTTGAGCTGTTGACTAAGGAGAGAAAGGGTCTCTGCCAGGCTGCCGGATTCCTCGGCGGCTTCGACGATGGCGGTGTAAACCTTGGAAAAGACGGCCGGGTGCTTGGCCATAGCCTGTGATAATGAGCTGGACTGTTCAATATCGGTTTCGACTTGTGCCACTACCGAGGCCAAATATTTATTTTCTGTCTGCTTGGAGAGGGTTTTGAGAGCAATGCTCAGTTGCATTCCCGCCTTAACCAGAGTAGCGAGCTGATGGGTGAAAATTGCCCTATCCCGCAGGCTTACGCGGCGTCCCAAGGGAGCGTGTGCGTGAAGGACGGCCGAAAGCCTGGCTTCGGGCTCCACAGTCAGCAGGTAGTAACCCTTTTGTTTTAGGGCACTTACGACAGCCTCTTTTCGCTGGCCCCTCATTTGGCCTGAAATCAACGCGCCGTCGCTATTCCTGGCTGTGAAATTGTAGTTAAGCATCATAAATCCCGTCTCATAAAGACATACCCTTAACATAATAATAGCGTTTCGGGCAGGGTATTTGTTGATATTCCGGCAAAAAGATTCTGTCAAGCCGCAGATTTTCTGCCTCAAGAGGATTGACGCGTAGGGATGGATTAGTCGCTCGCCGGTCGCAGGACGGAGGTCATCAGGGCAAGAGGGGATCAGGATGGGGGAGGGGGCGGCTTATTGCTGCCGGGTAAGATAAGGAATTATTCGGTAAGGGCACGCTTTCTGGCGAAAACCGAGGATTTCTCTCTGATGAACTTTATTCCTCTGCCGGTAACTATCTCTTTTTCCTCCCTGAGGAATTCTATGTGCTGGAGCAATGCCCAGGCGGTATTATTCCATCTCATCTGATAGCCGCGCTGGTGAGCCTGTTTCTCCATCCTCAGACGCTTATCCTTATTGAAGACCAGATAGTCAAGGGCGTGGGCTATTTGTTCGACGGAAGGCTCGGCGGGATCCACGAGAATCCCTCTGGCGTGTCGGCCGACGACCAGGCCCGCCGGGCAGGGCTTGTTCGAGTGAATCAGCTCCACGGCGTAGCGAAACTTGGTGGCAATCGCGGCCCTTCCGGAGCCGAGCGTGTCGGCCAGTATGCCGCTCGAAATCTGTTCCATGTTGAGGTACGGCAAGATCATAGCGTTTGTGGCGCCGTAGAGCTTGAGCAGGATGCTCTCCTCCAAGAAGGCGTCAAGAAAAACGACGTCGTTTTGGGCGAAATCAGCGTCCCCAAGGTCCTTTACCTTGCACCACCTGAGTTTCGAGGCTTCGAGGGCATCGGCAAGAACAGCCTGATAGGCGCGGTAGTCCTGTCCGCCATCGGCTCTCACGAAATCAGGATGACATTGCCCGGCAATCAAGTAGACAACCTTGTTCCTTTGGCTTTCGCTGCACGATTCCTGTAAGAATCTTCCGTAGGCTCGAATGCTGTACTGGACGCCTTTGTCGGGGGACAGAAGGCCGAGGGTAGTAACCAGCAGGTGGTTTTCCAGGCCGAGCTGTTCCTTGATTGCCAGCCGGTCATACTGGGACGGATGCTGCATCCGGATGCCGTGGTCGATATGCTTGAGCTTCGAAGGGTCTATTCCATAGGCGTCGGATGCGAGTATATTTATGGCACTTTCGGTGGTAACAATAAGACCATCGCTGTATTTGGCCAGGTCCTGCAGCGTCTTCTTCTGGTGCTCATCGGGATTATCGAGAACGGTGTGCAGGTAAACAAGTGTTGTCAGGCCTTTTTGCTGAAAGGCTCCGGCCATATCCACAAAATTCGTGCCTTGGCCGTTCTCGCCGTTCTTGTCCGGGTCAAGTCCGTACTCGTGCTGCAATAGAACGACTGTGGGATTACTGCTTTCGTTTGCACGGGCGATGACATCCTTGATGGCGTGGGCCCAGGATTCGGGGTTGTACTGGTCGATGACAAGGTCCACGGGGATGCTGTAGGGCAGGTTGTCGTTGTCGATCGCGGCGACTCTTATGCTGCCGACCTCTCCGGTGAAGTGCTCCAGCGCGTTGGCAAGGTCGCGCGAGAATGTCCCTATGCCGCACCTTCGCGGCGGATAGGTACTGACAATCCGGATGTTGTATGGCATTGCCGACTCCTTTTTTATCCTGGCCTGGCCCTTCGAGACCTCATAACTTAACTGGTTTCGAAGGGGTTCGTTTGCTTATACAAAAGGCTACAAATTCGCGGCGTGCAAGTCAAGTGCCATAATCCGCCGCCGATTGTCACTCGAGGTGCGATTTTACCGCCTCTATGAACCGCTCCCATTCGTCCTCAGGGATCGTCTTGCGTTCTTCGTGAGTCACAAACAGAAACTCATTATCAGCGTCTATCGCAAGGGCTATGGCGAAGGGGTGGTGCGCCTCGTATTCAGTTCGGAGGACAAGACTGGCGCCGCTGATTTCATACGCCTGTATAACGGGCGTATCGTCCTCGTAAGGGCCTGTATTTGAGATTACATAGACCGACCTGGCAGCCACAGTGCCGTAAATGTTCGCGATTAGGATGGTTACTAAAGACGTCAGGATGGTTATTCTCTTTCCGAGTAACATTGTGATCTCTCCTAAAGAGGTTTTTTCGATTTTGGTTTATCTTCGCTTTTTCAAGGCCAACGCTCCAACTGCCAAAAGGAATACCGTCGCTGGCTCCGGTATTACAACCAAGTTCATGTGGGAGTAGTCGTCGAACCCGACCTCATTTATCCCAAAAGCCGAATGGTCCGACAGAAATCCTGTGACTTCCCAGCCATCGTAAGCGAAGTCGTATCCGAAAATGTTCACGGTGCTTAACTCCGAGAACGATGGTGAGGCCAAGGAAACATCCCCACCATATATGTTAAGCCATGCCGAGTCCATCACCCAAAATGTCCCCTCCACGCTCCCATCATATATATTCACCGTGCTCGAGTCAGAAAGGCCCATGCCAGCACGAATTTCCCCTCCATACAAGTTGAACGTGCTCGAATTATGGGTTCCTGGCCCCCCTATGCTGCCCCCCCACATATCAACAGTCGTGTGGTCCGGTGGCGTGTCATACACAAAAACGTTGTCGTAAACGTCCCCATTGTCAATTATGGCGTCGCTGTAGAACTGGATGTCTACAGCTTGTGCCCGGCCTGCCAAGGACAGGCCTAAGGTCAACACCGTTACAAGGATTTTCGTTTTCATAATGACCTCCTTCTTCGCATTTCCTTCTTTAATTTTAATCACATTTTAATCCGCGTCGTTATTTTGCTTCATCGGCGACTCCTTTCCGCATATGCCATAAGGCTTATCTTAATGTTATTATACCACATCCAACCGGCCTCATCCCGGATAAATACCTGCGAAAAATGGGTTTTGCGGCCCGCAAGCTCCATTTTCCGCAAACGCGCCTTAACCACTGACAAGATGCGCAAAAGCACCCAACCTGTTCCACAAATTCTTTGCCTTTTCTTCCGGCCGGCGGGCGCAAAAAAATGGGGCGTCTCCTGACGGAAGCACCCCATTCCGGGCCTGAAAATACAGCTAATACTGTATTTATTCTTGGCTGTCTCTCTCCTCTAACAGTTTTCTTAGATACTGGTTTTCCCGCCGGGTCGCCTCAAGGTCGAAAAGCTGATACTTAATACAAATTCGCAGGTAGTCCAGCGCCTCCTGCAGACTATCGACGCCCCTCTTGAGCTGTTCCTGACTCTCCTGGGCTTCCTTGGCCAGGATCGTCAGCTTTCTATACCGCGGATCGGCCGCTCCGCCAAGTTCCTTGACCAGTTCGTTCAGCTTGTCTTCAAGATTTACTTTGTCCATAATGCCGTTCCTTTTCGTCGGTGTGTGTCCTCTTCGAATCACCCAACTACAAACACCTCCGAAGCCCTTCAATCACCTGTTATTATAGCAAAATTTATTCCCCAGTTCCAGAAAAATCCGCTCCCCGCCGGTGTTTTGCCCGGCGCCCACAAGATAAGGCGTGAGGGCTTACGGCGGTAACGCCTTTAACCTTTGTGCGTTTTGCCATAAGTGCACGCTTTATTTGGATTAGAACAACCGGCTGCCGAAAAGCAGCACACCTGTGAAAATCAGTGTTTTCTGAGCGCGTCAGCGATGGTTATAGGATGCTACAGGCCTGTTATGTTGATCATTGTAAACACGGGCTGCCGGCTCGCTCCCTGGTCGGTGGGGGCGGCTGCAAGAAAAAGAATACCCGCAAATGGCAGGCTATCGTGAAAATTTTTTGGGTTCGCCTGTTGCGGCCGGAAGTAACTTCACTTTGATTTGCCGATGCAGATTAGTGATCTGTCACATACGTGCGCGTGCTGCCTCGCCGGTCAGCTCGCCGCCGCAGGATTCATAACCCGGCCGATGAACAGGATACTGCCGGTGAGGTTGTCGCGAATCAAGAACAGGAACGGGTGGTCGGCGCGAAATGTGGGAGGCGGGGGCTGAACTGAGGTTATGCCGACTACTATCCCCGTGGCAGCGGCGGCTTCGGTGCCCTCTTCGGTGACATCAACGTAGGCCTTATGAAGCACGGCGGAAATATACAAATCTTTCATGCCGGTCATCGCGGAGAAGTCGGCTTTGTCGCTGAAGGCGTCTTTGATGCCCATTGACTTCAGCACGTCCGTCAGCGCAAATTCTGAGGTGATTTTGAATCGCGGAATGGAGGCGATGACTTTGGTTTTGCGAAGCTTCATCAGCCATTCCGAAAGGTTTTCAAAGGAGAGGGCTCTTTCAAACTCGTTCAGGCCGTCGAATTGTTTTGGAAGGAAGATGAGCATGGACAGCTCGTTTTCGACATAAGGCATTTCGAGGACCTGGAAATCTTCGGCCTGCATATAGTTGAAAGTCTCGGTCTGGTTCATCATGAGGACATTCACCTTGTCGCCTCCGGTCAGAGTAAACGGCGCCTGCCTTGTGCCTTCTTTCTCGAACCGGCTCGCCCAGCTACCCTTGAAGTAGATGGCGTTGGTCAGAACCAGACGCGTCAACCGGTCGAGGGCTCCCGGGGGAATCAGATTTTTTATCTTCTCTTTGGTTTGCTTCTCGACCCAGGTGTTGATGGTTTCCCGTGCCCGCTCGGCAGCTGTTATGAAGTCGACCTCGGTCAGCCGGCCGTGATAGTTCGTTTCAACCAGCTCGATATACTCCTTGTAGAAACGGCAGCCTCTCTGGCCCCACAAGGCATTGGCGACATGAAGCTCGTATGCCCCCTTTTCGGTTCTGCTGTTCAGACTGTCCATGACGTCTCGGAACCGCCGATGAAATTGCTCGCGGCGCGGGAGGAGGTTTGAGGGAGGAGCAGGGTCAGCGGCCGGCGCGATGGGAAAGTGCATTGCCTCGGCTATCTGCTGCTCGGTTTGGCCGCGGGCGCCGGCGCAGACCATCGCCACAGCAGTAGAGATGCTGTACGGCGAGCAGAACAGGTTGCCCTCTTTGTCCCGCAGTTTCGCATACAGCTCCAGAACGAACCTGTTATTGCCTCTGACGATAGCCTGCCGTTCGCGGTCTTCCTTCGCAGGAGGTTCTTCAAAGGCGAAAGCGGAAGTTACCAGCGTCATTGCCGCCAGCAGGATAAACGAATTCTTGATGGTTTTCATATCACTTACCTCTTCGTAGATATTGTTGCATTAACAGCTCTTAATGTTCTCACCGCCTTGTTTTGTCGGTACGAGCGAGCCGCTTTTCAAATTATAATGCTGGGGCGGGCTTAATGAAAGTCTTTTTCGAACGGCGGCCAGAATGGGGTCGGCATCACGATTGCGGCTGGATTTCTCGTGCGGATCATTGCGAGCATCGGGTTCAAGAAGTGTGATGCGAGATGAGAGCGAGCGGCGACGAATGCCCGGCGACGAATCGAAGGCCCTGATTTTTGACAAGATAATGGCCTTCCTGCAGCAATGGCAGCGATAATGAGCCAAATGCAGAAAAAAGTCGGACTACATATAGACTTTCTGGTCAGACTGCAATATAATATGTTATAGCGCGGTCACGCTTTTCTTAAGGCGTGATGGTGAGCAAGAACGCAGCGCTTAAACTCTTGCGGAGTAGCCCGGAAGACCTCGACAAACAAGATGGCTTCCGGGCTACGTTCGAAAAGACACCTTCGGCTGCAAAGGCCTGCCGACGCCGCAAAACGTACCAGTTCAGGCCCATTCGCGGTTTCAGGAGCGGACCGAAGCTGGAGTTTTTCAGAAACTCTGGACGATGGCTCCGGAAGATTATGATGAGTTGAAAGGTATTGACCGGTCGCGGCAATCGATGGACGGGGCCCCTCTATGAACAGACAACCGCTAATACCATGCTCCAAGCGTGCAGAAACACCCTGAGAAGGCAAGAATCGGTGGTCGGATGCAATAATTTGCCTGGTTCAAACGTCTATACTGCTTCGGACGAGCCGATTTTCGTTGCGCAATGGGACTGCTCATTGAGCAGTTTCGATTAGAGTCTGGGTCAGCCTTGAGAAGCTGGCAGTTGCTCACTGTGGCATCCAGAGGTTAAATTTGGAGCCTTTGACGTTGCGATCCGGAGGCTTGCTCTGCTGACTTAGCCGAAGGACTTCATGAATGCGACTCGAAAAGGCAATTGACAAGGCGAGAGAGCATCGAAGATGAGTCCTAAAGAATTAGGACAGGATTCAGGGGTCAGATCCAGGACGACCATGTCCGTAAGGCGTGTCGCTTATGTTCGTGAGCATATATGCAGGGTAAGGACCCTCAATACGAGAAGCCCGCCTTTTGTTGATTGGCCTCTATATGGCATTTGCAGGGTCGTGAAAAAACTTGTTTTGGTGTGACCGCCGGCAAAATTCTGCCACCTTAGAGATAGAAAGCAGCTGTACAAACCAATAGTGTAAGGGTTTTTCAAAAGAAAGGAGCTTGTTATGTTTGGACGAAAAGTGATGTTTGGCTCGCTGGTGTGCCTTTTGAGCGCGGTATTGGCCGGTATGCTACTGGCACAGCCGCCGGAAAGGCCTGAAGGGGGCAAAAGAGGACAGCGCGGAGAGCGACGCATGGATCGAGAGCAGATGCGTGCGCGGATGATCGAGCGTATGAAAGAGCAACTCGGCGCCAAAGACGAAGAGTGGAAGGTTATCGAGCCGAAGCTTCAGAAAGTCATGGACCTGTCGCGGCAGGTTGACCGTCCCGGCAGGGGCATGTTCTCAGGCCGCGGCGGGCGCCGGGGCGCCGGGCAAGAGGCCGGCGCAGAAACGAGACCGGGCAGAGGACCGGAGGGCGCCGCAGGTCGTGAAGTGACTGCTGTTGAAAAGGCGGCGGATGAGCTGCAGAAGGTTCTGGACAGCGAATCGGCCAAGGCCGAGGAGATCAAGGCGAAGCTGACCGCACTGCGTGAAGTCAGGGAAAAGGCAAAGCAGGATTTGGCGAAAGCCCAACAGGACTTGAAGCAGATTCTGACAGTAAAGCAGGAAGCGAAACTGGTGCTTGCCGGCATACTGAACTAAGGTCCCTTGATGCGGGCTGCCTGCCGTTAGCGTGGGTATTGACCATGTTGACGGCGGGCAGCCTTTGGATGCACCAGCTATGGTACCTACGGTGATTGAAAAATTGCTGCAAAGTAGTGAAGTGCTTGACGAGCACGCGGCCGTGCGCATAAGAGAGCATCTCGGCCAGGGGAAATCCTTGGGCGAGGCTCTTCTGCTCAGTGGGATTGCCGAAGGGCCGCCTTTGCGGTTCCTGGCAAATGAACTCGGACTTGCCTTCGTGGAGCTGGATGGACGGACGCTTAGCAAGGAGTTCCTGTCACAGTTTCCAGCGAGGGTGCTTCTCGAACGGCATGTTCTGCCTTTGCAGGATGAGCAAGGCCTTTTTGTTGTTATCCACGATCCGTTTGAGAGCACGGCGGTTGATGAGCTGCGGCTGGCAACGGGCAAGGATTTTCAGGTGGCGCTGGCGCCGCTGGTGGACATTGATCGTTGCCTGAAGCGTTTTCTCGGCGTCGGCGCCGATACGGTCCAGTCGCTGATTTCCGAGGCCGGAGAGAACGGCCTTCAGGTGATTGATACCGACTCCGAGGAGGAAATGGACCTGACCGAAGCGGCCGAGGGTGCGTCGATCATCCGGTTCGTCAATCAGGTGCTCACCGAAGCGATCGAGCTGCGGGCCACCGATGTGCACATCGAGCCGTTCGAAGAGGAACTTCGCGTGCGCTATCGCATTGACGGTGTGCTTCAGCAGGCCTCGGTCGCGCGTGAGGTCAAACAGTTTCAGCCGGCCATTATCTCGCGTCTGAAAATCCTGAGCAAGCTGGATATCGCCGAAAAGCGTGTTCCGCAGGACGGCCGGATCAAGATTCGCATCGCCGACCGCGAGATCGACGTGCGTGTCTCCATCATTCCCATGCTGCACGGCGAGGCGTTGGTGCTGCGGCTTCTGGACCGCTCTTCGGTTCTGCTGGGGCTCGACAAGCTCGGGATGTCCGAAAGGGACTTGAAGATCACCGCAACAATTCTTGAACGGCCCCATGGCATTATCCTGGTGACCGGCCCCACCGGCAGCGGCAAGACGACGACACTCTACGCAGCCTTATCCAATATTAATGACATTGCACGCAAGATTATTACAATTGAAGACCCCATAGAGTATCAGCTCCACGGCATAAATCAAATCCAGGTCTCACGCAAGGCGGGCCTGACGTTCGCCAGTGGTCTTCGGTCGATCCTGCGTCACGACCCCGATGTTGTTTTAGTAGGTGAGATTCGTGATGTCGAGACGGCCGAAATAGCCATCCAGGCCTCACTGACCGGGCACCTGGTGTTTTCGACGCTTCATACCAATGATGCCCCCAGCGCGTTGACGCGTCTGGTGGATATGGGCATCGAGCCGTATTTGGTGGCCTCCTCTCTGGAGACGGTAATTGCCCAGCGTCTTGTCCGTCTGATATGTCCCCACTGCAGGGAGCGGCTTACGCCTGCCGAGGTCCGGCCGATTGCAGAACGGTTCGGGCAGAGTTTGCCGGACGCCCTCTATAAAGGGAGAGGCTGTCAGCGGTGTCAGGGGAAGGGCTACCTCGGTCGCCTTGGTATCTTCGAGATTATGATTGTCACCGACGAAATCCGCTCCCTTATTCTCCAGAATGTCTCTGCACGCGACCTGCGAAAAGTGGCTGCGCAACAGGGCATGTTGAGCCTGCGCGAAGACGGGTTCAGACATCTTGCCCAGGGCCGAACCACGGTTGAAGAGGTCCTCAGAGTAACCACCGATGAGCGGTTCGAGGAAAACGGCATCTACGAAAAAGCAAAATAGCGAGACGTGAAATGCCAACCTTCACATATAAGGCGATAGATTCGACGGGAAAGGAAGTGGCCGCGACGCTTAGCGCGCCAAGCAGGGCCGCGGCCCTTGACGAGCTGAGCAACAGTAATCTGTACCCTGTCATGGTCGAGAGCGCGGAAGAGGCCAAAAGCGGCGGGCGCCACTTTCGAGTCCGGCGGGTTTCGAAGGGTGACGTCGAGGCCTTTATCCGGGAACTGGCGAACCTGCTGGCCGCGGGCATCCCCTTGAGTCGCGCGTTAAGCATACTGAGCCGTGAAGCCTCCCGGTCGGCGGCGAAGAAACTCTGGGCCGAGATACATGACCAAGTTGCCGGCGGGCAGTCGCTCGCCGAGGCGCTGGGCAGGCATCCGCGGTATTTCCCGCCGATTTACGTAGCGATGGTTCGCGCCGGGGAGACGGGAGGATTTCTGGACCTGGTGCTGGAGCAGATTGCGGGTTTCCGCAGTCGTGAACAGGAATTGATAGGCAAAGTCAAAGCGGCCATGGTCTATCCGGCAGTTCTGGCCGTCCTTGCCGCCGGAATTTTGGTGTTTCTGCTGACCTATTTCATACCTCGCTTTTCACAGATGTTCGAAGAGTTTGGTGGAGCACTGCCGCCGCTGACGCGGGCCATCGTCACCGTGAGCGAGCTGCTGGTGCGATTCTGGTTTGTTCTTGTTCTTGCATTCGCTCTAATTGGTTTTGCCGTTCACCGGGTGACGACGACCGAAGACGGGCGGCGTTCTTTGGAAAAGATATTGCTGCGCGCGCCGCTTATTGGAAAAGCGATTGGCCGATTTGCTTTGGTGCGTTTTTGCCGGATGCTTGGTACGCTGGTGCATGCCGGGGTGCCGCTGATTTACGCGCTGCAGGTGGCCAGAGAGGCGATCGGCAACCAGGTCCTTGCCGATACGGTCACCAGGGCCGTCGAAAAGGTTCAGCGCGGTGAGGCCCTGGCACGGAGCCTGGCAAGTTGTTCTGTTTTGTTTCCGCCGTCGGTGGTTGAGATGGTCTCGGTGGCGGAAGAAAGCGGCCGCCTCGATGAAGAGCTTGTGCGCATAGCCGGCGCCTATGAGCAGGAGCTTGACCGTCGTTTGAAGATGATGGTGGCCCTGGCGGAGCCGGCGCTGCTGTTTTTTATGGCTGTGCTGATAGGTACGGTGGTGATTGGGATGCTGCTGCCTATCTTCAATCTGCAGGAACTGATTCGCTGAAGTCTTTATTAAGGAAAGTCCCATGCAAAAGACAAATGCAAAACCTGGGAGAAAACACGGAAGAAGCAGGGCGGGCTTTACGTTGATCGAGCTGCTTCTGGTCCTGGTAATCCTTGCCACGCTCGCAGCCATTGTTGCGCCAAAATTTACCAAACGGTCCGAACAGGCGCGGATAACGGCGGCGCGGACACAGATCGCTCAGTTCGAGGTGGCCCTCGATGCGTTCGAGATCGACGTGGGGCGATACCCGAACACCAGCGAGGGACTAAAGGCCCTCGTCGAGAAGCCGTCGGATGCTGAAGGATGGCAGCAGGCATACCTCAAACGTGATGTGCCGAGAGACCCGTGGGGCAACGATTACGTTTACAAACAACCCGGCCAATACAACGAAGACGGGTATGATTTGTATTCCCTCGGTCCGGATAGAAAACAGGGCGGCACCGACGACATAGTCAATTGGACGGAAGACAAATGAGCAATCTGACTTTCAGACCAGGAAGTTCGCAGTTCGAAGGCTGCCGTACCCGCGTGCCTCAAGCCGGCACATGCGGTTTTGCAGCCGCGGCCCTGACCTCGTTCTTCGCAGGGCTTCGCAAGAGCTCGCAACAGGACCGGCGGACCAGCCTCTATAAGGTACGGCATCAAGGTTTCACCCTTCTTGAGCTGATTCTGGTTATGGTCATACTCTCGACGGTCCTGGCTATGGCGGCGCCTTCATTGCGCGGTTTCTTCGCCTCGCGCCAGATGCAGGATGCAGCGGCACAACTCTTGACGCTGACCCAGCTTGCCAGGTCCCAGGCTGTCTGTGAGGGGACCGGCTATCGTCTCAATCTGGATGTTGAACAGGGACAGTATTGGCTGACATCCTGGCAGAGCGGCGCCTTCGAAAAAATCAAGACGGAGTTTGGACAGGTTTTCACCCTGCCCAAGGACACTGTTATGGAGTTGTATGGGGTCGAGCGACAAGGCAGCGAAATCTTTGTCAGTTTTGCGCCACAGGGGACAAGTAGTGCGGCGAGAATCCGACTGGTGGATCGCCGCGGGAAAATTGTTGATGTGATGTGTCGGGCGGCAACGGAATCATTCTGTATTGTAATAGGTGAGCAAAATAATGGCGGTCACATCTGAGGATAGAATAAGTGAAATGCGGCGTCGCTTGAAGGGTTTCACATTTATCGAGCTGCTGGCCAGCGTTGTGCTGATAGCCGTCATCATGCCTGTGGCCATGGCCGGAATTTCTTTGTGTACGAGCCTGGCGGGACAATCGCGAAGGCAGATTGAGGCGGCGACGCTGGCAAAGGCCAAGCTGACCGAACTTGTTGTGAGCCGGAACTGGGAGAGTGGAGACAAGAGCGGCGACTTCGGTGTAGACCGGCCTGATTACCGCTGGGCGGCCGAAGTGGCGGAATGGACCGACCCGACCGTACGCCGGCTGGACTTGACCGTGTTCTGGCAGAGCCGCAACCGTCAGCGGTCGGTTACACTCAGCACACTGGTTTATCCTGAGACTCAATAGGACGGGTGATATGGTGACACGTCAAAAGGGGTTCACGCTGTTGGAACTGATCGCAGCCATGGCACTGATGGTGGTGGTGGCGGCCTGTCTTTACTCGAGCCTTTATACCGGATTTCGCGCCCGGCGCAGCGCCGACGCAGCGGTGGACCCGACTATCACCGCGGCGAACGCAATCGAACTGCTTAAACAGGATATTTATTGTGCCATAACCGGCGACGGCGTCCTGGCGGGCCCCCTCCTCGGTATGGATTCGCAGGACGGCAAAGGCGGCGATAACGACAGTCTGAGCTTCTATACTACGCATCTGTACGCCTCAGACGACAAGCCATACGGCGGCGTGGGCATGGTCGAGCTGGTTCTGGTCGGGGACAATGACGCCGACGGCGAGTGCTACCGGCTTGTTCGTTACGTTAACACGAATCTGCTCTCGCCGCGAACATTGGAATATGATGAGCAGGTGCTCTGTCGCAACGTTAGATCGTTGAACTTCCGATACTTCGATGGTCTGAACTGGCTCGATGAATGGGACTCAACGGCCTACGAAAATACGCTGCCGCAGGCCGTGGAGATTAGTCTGCGGATAGAATACAAATCGCGCGACTCGGCCCGGCAGAGCCAACTGCGCGAGCTTACGCAGAGTTTTTTGATTCCCTGTTGGTCATCTAAACTGCAGGATAGTCAGGCACGAACATGAAGATATGTCAAGGCCGACAATTCGGGTGCTCGTCACAGTGCAAAGGCACGGTCCTGATTGTGACCATCTGGGTGGTTCTGGTGCTGGCCGGGCTGGCGCTGGTTTTTGCCCGCTCGATACGCGTGGCGGCGATATTAGCGGCGAATCACACAGCATCCCTGCAGGCCGAGTGCATCGCAGAGGGCGCCAGGCAGTACCTTTTGGCCCAGTTGGGCACGGACGAGCAGGCGACAGCGCTTGAGAACGCCGCACCGTACGAGGCCATGCAGGTGGGGCAGGGCTATTTCTGGGTCCTTCGCTCCAACCTCGAAGATGACCGCCAGCTCGATTATGGCCTCACCGACGAAGCGGGCAAGATTAACCTTAACTCAGCGTCTTTGGAGATGCTCTTGAAGCTGCCCGGTATGACCGCTGAACTGGCTGCCTCCATTATTGACTGGCGGGACCAGGACAGCGAGTTGTCACCGGGCGGCGCCGAGAATGAGTACTACCTGCTTCTTCCCGAACCTTACAACTGCAAGAACGCTCCGCTCGAGACCGTCGAAGAGATTCTCCTTATCAAGGGCGCATCGGAGGAGCTGCTTTACGGGGAGGACAGAAATCTTAACGGCATACTCGACGAAAATGAGAACGATGCGGACGCAAGTGACCCGCCGGATAACCGGAACGGTCGGCTTGAAGGCGGCTTCTACGACTATGTCACCGTATACAGCATGGAGGTTAATATCGACAGTTCCGGCAACAAGCGCATCAATATCAATGATGTTCGCAACCCTGAGTTAGGCACGGTGCTGCGGCAGGCAGTTACGAATGACCGGTACTTTCAAATAATGGACAGCCTCCGCGCCGGACGCCCCTTCAGAAACATCCTCGAGTTCTACTTCAAAGCGGGACTCACCGCCGAGGAATTCAAGCAGCTTGCCGACAGGCTCACAACCTCCGACCAGGAGACCATTGCAGGTCTGGTGAATGTGAACACTGCCTCCAAGGAGGTGCTGCTTTGTCTTCCCGGTCTCGAAGAGAGTGACGTCGAGGCACTGCTGACCCGCCGCAGCTCAGGCGAGGGGCTCGAATCCATTGCCTGGGTTGCAGAAGTTCTCGATCGGGCCAAGGGGATAGCTGTCGGCAGTTACATTACGAGCCGCTCTTTTCAATCCTCGGCCGACATTGTCAGCGTCGCGGGCAACGGTCGGGCTTATAAGCGATACAAGGCTGTCTTTGACCGGCGTGAGGACACGCCTCGGATACTTTACTGGAAGTCGCTGACGTACCTCGGTTGGCCGCTGGGCGGCGAGATTGTCGAAACATTGCGGTCAGGGCGGATGTTGGCCGCAGCCGCGGGGACATGAACGCGTAAGAAAGATTATGGGTAAAACCCGAAACATCTTAGGCCTTGCATTGGAAGACAATTGTATTGTCGCCGCTGAGGTGCGCGTGCGTGCGCACCAACCTCACCTCGGCCCCAGCGGTGAGTTCTTGATTCCTCAGGGGCTGTCACTGGCCAATCCATCGAAGCTCGGTCTGCAATTTCGTCAGTTCCTCAAGTCGAACCACTTCTCGAGCAGGGCCGCCGTCGTGGGGCTGCCGGCCAAATGGCTGGTCGCCAGGGAATTGACAATCCCGCCGGCGGGCGCCAATGCGCTTTCAGGCATACTGCAGATACAGGCCGAACGCACCTTTGCCCTCGATCCGAAGGATCTCGTCTTTGATTATTGGGGCCGGGCGGATTCGAGCAGGAGCAGCCTTGTTTTATTGATGGCCGCGTATCGGGAGCGCATCAGTCAGATTTCGGCGATGGCCAAAGCCGCCGGTCTTCAACTGCTCGCCATTACGCCCACGAGTCATGCCATGCGCAGCCTCGATCGTAATAACAACGGGGACGTCGGTATATATGTAAGGGACGACTATGTTGAGTTCTGGTCCGCCAAGGCCGCGCTGCCTTGGATCAGATATGTCCCAAGGTCGGCCCGGCAGAATCAACAACAGCAGCACGAGCCTCTGCAAGCCGAGATTGCCCGACTGCTGCGGTTATTGCCTGGTGACGAACAGGACTCCAGGCTCCAGGAGGTCACGTTATACGCGCACTCCGCGCTTGACCACGAATCGTTCGACAAGTTGAGCGATTCGCTCTCAGGTCATGCCACAATACTTGATGGCAATATTAATCTGCAATCGGCCGGATTCGATGCTTCAGGCCTGAACGAGGGCGGAGCAGCCGTTGCTGCCGCCGCCCTGGCGTTTGCCTTCTCGAAAAACGGGGGCATGCTGGTCGATTTCTTACACCCCCGGATGGCTACGGCGAGAAAAAGTCCGCGCACCAGAGTGTTGGTTTGGGCTGCTGTTGCGTGTGTGGCAATTATCGCCGTGTCCGTCGCTGCAGTACGTAATTGGCAGCAGAATATTCGGGATATCGAGACGTACACCAGGCAACTGGATGATATGGCCGAAGACATAGGAGCCGCCAGGCAGGTTGTTGACCGCATGCAGTATACGTCAGGCTGGACCTCTCGCAGGCCCGAGTTCTTACAGTGCCTGCGTCAGTTGACACAGGTATTCCCGGAAGAGGGCACGGTATGGGCCACAAACCTCGCACTGCGCGAGGATAGACAAGGTCTTGTCACGGGCAAGTCCCTCGGAGAAGACAGCGTCCTGAAGGTCCTCGACGCGATTAAGCTCAACAAAGTGTTCACGAATGTTCAAATGCTCTACATGCGTGATGCGGGCAGAGATACCGATGAGGTGTCGTTTGCCATCACGTTCAAGTTCTCTGGAGGCGATTAGGCGAAGATGTTGTCAAGACGCGAAGGACTCATCGGAATTGCTGCGGCAGTGATGCTGTCGGCGCTGGCGGGTGACAGGTTCATTATCACGCCGGTCATGGAAAAACTGGGGCAACTGGAGGACCGCAAGCAGCAGCTTCTGAGCGAGGTGAACGACGCTCATAGTCTGTTTGACCGGCGCAGACTGATGGAGAGGAAGTGGCAGCAGCTTTCGACGGAGGGCCTCAACAGTGAGTCCGAAGCGGAAAGCCGGGTTCTTCACGCCATCGGCAGCTGGGCGAGTGAGAGCCGGCTGACCCTGACGTCGGTTAAGCCGCAGCGCCCATCCGCAGTCAGGAAAGGTCTGCAGGAGATGACCTTTTCGGTAGCGAGCACGGGGAGCCTGGAGGCGGTCGCCCGCTTTATCTGGCTTTTGGAGAAGGCGTCGCTGCCTATTAAGATTACAGACGTGCAACTGGGCTCCGCCGGGGAGAGCGGCAGCGAAATGTCCCTTCAGATTCGACTGTCCGCCTTGTACATAAGTGCCAGCCAGTCGGCATCAGGAGATGAAGATGACCAAAACGGTTAATACCGAAGCTGCGGCGATGATCAGGCGATTTGCAGTGATTTGCATATTGGTTACGATTGGTATCTCGCATGCTGCTGAAACATCGGCAGACAAGGCGGACGAGTTCCGGTCCCAATACGGGATCATCGTCGAGCGTAACATTTTTTCCCGAAATCGCGGAAACAGGACCGTCGAGCCTGGAGCTTCGGCAACACAGGCCCGCAGACCGCAGCCGACGCCTCAGCCTGAATCTTATTTCGTGCTTAAAGGTATCGCCAAAGCAGATGACTCATTCGTCGCCTTCTTCGAAGACAGCCGCGGAGGCGAAGTAATCCGAGTCAAGGCCCAAAACCCAATCGCCCGCGGCACAATTGTGAAGCTAACCCTCGATTCGGCAGCGTATCAGAATGATGCCAATACGGTTGACGTCAAGGTGGGACAGACCCTCGAAGGCAAGCCTGGCGGCACGGCGTTGACCTTTGAAAACCTGTTGGAATGGTCCGAAATTGGTTCTGCCGCTGCGAGCACCCGGGACGCCAATGGGACAGAAAAACTCTCTGATGATGCAGAGGTTCTGAGGAAACTGATGGAAAGACGCAGACAAGAGCTTGGAGATTAATAAAATGTACACTTCAGTAAGCAGGCTTAATAGCCCAAAACGCAATATAGAACAGTTGGTCGTGCTCAGCGTATTGGCCGTGCTGTTTGGCCCTGTTGTTTTGGCGCAGGAGGATACCAACACGCCCAGTATGATTGAGCCGAACGTGCCGTTCAGGGTCGCCCTTAACTTCCAGGATGTGCCGCTGCAGACTGTGCTGGAGTACCTCTCGGAGACGGCCGGTCTTGTCGTTGTGTGCGATGAGCCTTTGAATGGTCGTATCACAGTCATCAGCCGGCAACCTGTGGGTATTAGTGAGGCCATTTCTCTGATCAATTCGGTGCTTAAGGAAAGGGACCTGGCCGCGGTGCGCACAGGAAGGACCCTGCGAGTGGTAACCTTGGCCAAGGCCAAAACCATGAACCTGCCCGTAACGTCCGGCAGCGACCCCGATCTCATCACGCCCGCCGATGATATCGTCACCCACGTGGTCTCCGTTCGTTATCTCGACGCCGCCAAGCTCAAGGAAAATCTTCAGTCTCTAATCCCGGAATACGCCAGTCTGCAGGCAAATCAGGAAGGCAACGCACTGATAATTACCGATACTACCGCGAACATAAAGCGACTGATGGAAATAATTCGCGCCCTGGATACACACATGGCTGGCGTGTCCGAGATCAGGGTGTTTCATTTGCAGAGCGCCGACGCACGCAACACAGCCGACCTGATTAACAAGCTGTTTCAACCGGAGCAGCAGGCAAGCTCCCGGACGCCCCAGAGCCCGCGCGATATGATGCGCATGATGATGAGCAGGAGGGGGCGCGGCAGGGACTCGGAAGAGGAGCAGCAACAGACCGAAGGCCGTGCAGGGGCGCGCGTCGTAGCCGCCGCAGATGACCGCACCAACTCGGTGGTTGTCAGCGGACCGGCCGACACCATGGGAGTGGTGGGCCAGGTGATAGAGGCCCTGGACTCACGAAGCGCCGCTGTCGCCGATGTGAAGGTCTTTCATCTCGAATATGCCGATGCCGAGAATACCGCCCAGCTTATCAACGAGGTCTTCGGGAAAGACCGCAGCTCATCGCGGTCGCGGTCCTCTTCCACAGACTTGCCTTTGTCCTTCCGTCGCGGGCGCTTCGGCAGCAACGATTCTCAGCAAACCCAGGAGAGCGACAGGAGCGGCAGCATCGTCGAAGTCGTGGCCTCGGCCGATCAACGCACGAACTCCATCGTGGTAAGCGGCCCGCCAGACACGCTCGAGGTAATAGCCCAAGTGATCAAGGAACTGGATGCGAATCCGGAGCAGGAGCGCCAGATTTTTGTTTACGCGCTCAAGAATGCCGAAGCATCGAATCTCAAGGAGATACTCAACAACCTGTTCACAGAGATACAGTCACTGAACCAGGAAGGAGGCGGCAGCTCGAATCAGGGGTTCCGGGGACAGACCGGCCGCGGCCAGGGCCAGCAGGCGGCATCTCGGACGACAAGCCAGACTCCCAGCGAAGGGGATTTGTCCGAAGAAGCCTATTTCGAAGCCGATGATAACACCAATTCCTTGCTCGTGATGACCTCTTCGAAGAATTACGCAAAAATCAAACCGATAATCGACCAACTGGACAGGCGCCTCGGCCAGGTGCTCATCAAAGTCCTGTTTGCCGAGATCACCCACAGCGATGATCTTGACCTGGGCCTGGAGTTCTCAGCACTGAACCTCAGAAGCGGTGGGGACAGCACGCTCTTTTCCACCGACTTCGGTATCGCCGCCAAAACCGGCGGCCTTGTCGTCAAGGCCGTCGAAGGCGACCTGACCGCAACCCTGCGGGCCCTGCAGGAAGTGGGAAAGCTCAATATCCTTTCCAGGCCCTATATCCTGACCAGGGATAATCAGACCGCCACCATTACTGTCGGCGAAGAGGTTCCCTTTATTACCAACACGCGCACCACCGAGACAGGCCAGACCATCAATACGATTCAGTACGAGGATATTGGAATCATTCTCGAAGTGACGCCTTCGATAAACCCCGAAGGCCTGGTCATCATGGACGTCAAGCCCGAAATCTCCACAACGACGGGCAAAACGGTGCCTATCTCCGAGACCGTGGACGCCGCCGTCTTTGCCAAACGCGCATCCCAAACGCGGGTGGAAGTGCGCGACGGACAGACAATTGTAATAGGCGGCCTCGTTGAAGACCAGGTTTCCGAAAACGTCCAAAAGGTCCCGCTGCTCGGCGACATACCTCTGGTGGGGTTACTTTTCCGACGGACAGTCACGGAAAAAAGCAAAACAGAGCTGCTGATCTTCCTCACACCCTTTGTTGCAATAGACGACGAGAGGCTCACGGCAATCTCAGAAACCGAAAAGGCACGCAGCACCCTTGAGCAGGGCGGCTTCGGAGCGGACGTCTTTCAGAAACACATGGAAGGCATGAAGGGAACTCTCGACTCGAAAAAGCCCTGAGTCTCTCTACGGCAGGTTCCCCGGCATATTACTGCTCCCGGCAGTATCGCCCCAGGTCTGCACAGATTTGCCCTGGGAATGCGTTCGCCAGAAAGATCTGGTAATCTCCACAAAATCGTTCGTGTTCTTAGAAAAATCGAGACCGTAGCAGCAATAGAGAGTATCTTTGGTTTATCTTGGTTTGAGTCGCCGATATTCCAACATGGAAATGTTAGTCTATACCCGCGTTCCAAGGGGGCAGGAATCCGAAGCGCTTGCACGTTTGCCAGATTTATCACTCAAGAGCACAGAACAACAAAGAATGGTCGCCACAGGTGCAGAGGGCAAAACCGACTTGGCGGAAAACTTGGCGTTTTCCGGCCGAACACTTAGCACACCATTAGACAACAATGGGCAGAGCACACACACTGACGGGGGCAAGACCGCAGATTCCAAAGCCAACGGTCGGATTCGAACCGACAACCCCTGGTTTACAAAACCAGAGCTCTGCCATTGAGCTACGTTGGCGCCTTCAGAAATGATAATAAAAAGGTCCGCCTGGGTCAATCTTCAAGAGAGACGGGCCGGGCGTTTGCCGGGTCGTACATAGAGCAGTTCGGGCGTTGTCTGAAGACTGACGTGTTTTCACTCGTGCCAAATCGTCTCGGCAAGCCAATCCTCGGCTAATAAGGCAAAGTCGGTCATGTTGACGAGGCTGTTTCTGTCGAGATCAGCCGGGCGGTCGGGCTCGCTGCTGAGCCAATTGAGCGGCCAGTGTGCAAGGTCATCAAGGTCGACGGCTCCGTCGTTGGTCAGGTCGGCCAGCAAGCTCCAGCGGGCAGGCGTCTTGCTTGCCTGTGCAGTGCCGCCGTAACGTCCGATATTGATACGTTTGTTCCCCGGATGCGCCGGCTCGTTGCGCAGAGGACTGCCTGGATTGCCCGCGTCAATACACAAGCTCGTCACGGGGTCATAGACCCAGTCCTGGTGGTCGGGGCGCCATCGGCCAGCCTGTGACTTCAGGTGGTAATCGCCGGTGTCGGGGTCAACAAAGCAGGGGTCAGCGTCGATATTTCCCAGTCCGGGCCAGCCGCCTTTTATGTTGCTATATGTTGCCTGTGCCCTGCGGTCTATCTCACCGTCCGCGTTGTCTCGTATGATCGAGTTGAGAACAATCGCGCTGGAGTGGTAGATACCAAGCCGTGTGTTTTGCACGACCGTGCAGTTGGTAATCGTCGGGTAAGCGCCCGAAAGACCGTGTCCGTGGTTTCTTGCAATGATAGAGTTGAGGATTTCGGGGCGGCTTGTCGACCTTAGTTCGATGCCGTCGGATTCATTTTCCACGATCGTGCAGTTGACTATTGTCGGACTGCTGTCGTTGGTGTAAATTCCGGGACCTCTATTTTTGGTGATGATGCAGTTGCGTATCGAGGGGCCGGCCTGGGCGAGGCGCAGACAAGATATTCCGCCGTCGTTCTCGACGTTTTTGATTCCGCCGGTTATGGTAAGGCCTGTGAGAGTGCAGGTGCTGTCTTCGGCTGAGTCGAAGGTTACGGCGGGCCCACGATAACCACCGTCAATAACGGTCGCGGCCACAACAGCGGGATCTTCGGGGTCAGTTGACCGAATCGTCAAATTCTTACCGTGGGGATTGATGTTCTCACCATACAGGCCGGCGTGCAGCACAATCTCATCGCCGGGTTCGGCGTCGTGAATGGCGTACTGGATGAAGTCGTACCTTCTGCCCTTGGTGCGATTCTCGACCGGGCCGTCTTTGCTGGTGTAGAAATAGCGTACGCGGAGCATAAGGTTTGCCAGGAAGCCCACTTCGCGAAAAGTCGCCCAATACTTGTAGTCGTCCCGTATATCGAAGTAGACCCAGGATCGTTCATGGTAGGGCGGGTCCGAGTCAATGCCATTGTAGTAGTGGCTGTCACCTTCGACCCAGCCTGCGTAGAAGCTGCCGGAGTCAATCCTCAGATCGAGCGAGGAAATGTCGACATCTAACCAGCCTCCTCCGGTTCTTACCTCGGTGGGAAGGCTTCCGAGTATAGTGCCCGGCAGGCCGTCGGGTCCATCATCGTCCCAGAGTGTGATGGTAATAATGGTTGCGTCTTCATCCGGCCTGGGAAAGAGGCGAAGCTGCATTGGATAGGAAGGGTAGGTGTTGGGAGTCATTCGCACGGCCAGCGCTCCGTCGGGCATGCCATAGCCGACGTATGTATTGTCGACCTGTCCGTCGTCGTAGGCCGATTGGGCAAACGCAACGGGGCAGGTAAACAGGCAGGTCCGCGAGTAATCATAAGGGCCCGCGGCCGTGAGACGCAGCGTGAACTCAATGGTGTGGGTTCGGGGACAAAGAGGGTCCAGGGAGATAACAAATGGGTCGTCATGATTATCGGTAATGCTGCCGTATTCTGCGCTGGGGAATTGGGCCTGGGCTTTTGTAAGGGCCACGAAGGGATCGGAACTCTCGAGGGCGGCGGAGATGTCGGTGGCATCTGCCCAGCCGTTTATCAAGGACACTGACAGGCTGACGGTTTCGCCGGGTTCGAGACTGCCGTTGTTGTTTGCCCCGGCATCATCGATGACAATGCTCGGCGCAACGTACTGCAGGCCTCCTATGCCATGGTTGCCGAAAGCGGTGTAGATGGTTTCGGCATGGGGGGCGCCATTGGCGAGATAGCTGTCGCCGAAGCGCGTATCGTCCTCGATGAGCAGGGCCAACAGATATTCCTCGAATGTCTGAGTGTGGGCGTAGCGCACAAAGTGTACAACTTCATCCCACAGCTCGGGTGGGACTTGCGGGTCAATGTTCTGTCGAATTTCCCAGAGTGGGGCGCTGAGCATCTGACTGTCAAAATGGACCGAGTTCGAGAAATCGGTCTCACGGCGATAGCTGTTGTCGAGGGTTCTGAATCCATCCGGATAGTCCACCAGCAGGCCGCCGTCGCCGACGAGCGGCTCCTGGCTGGGACTGAGGACGCACGCGAAATAGTCGCTCCAGGCCTCGTTCATTGCCCCGGATTCCATGAAATAGGGGAATAAGACTCCGGCGTAGATTATAGACGTCGACGCATGCGTATATTCGTGATAGATTACATCAGAATAAAGACCAAAATCATCACAGTACCATCCATTGCCTGCGCCAAATGTCATGCCCATGCTGTCCCAGTAGGCGCCGCAATAGCCGTATGGACAGCCGGCCTGTACCCTCACCGGCATAGCATAGTCCAAACCTGAAGGATAATACGCAGAAGGTTCTCTGAGACCTGGATCCATTCCGACAAAGTAGTCGTGCGCCCGGTTGGTGTGCCAATAAACGCTCGGCTCAACAATTTCATTGTACCAATCGCTGTTCCACAGGAAATTCACGACCTGCCCCGGCTCGACGCCCGGCTGCTCGAAACTTGCGTCCGCGTTGCAGTCATAAGTAATGTTGCAGTAACGTCCCGCCAGCTCAGATGTGACGGCGCAGGGGTTCCAGGGCGGCAGCACGCTATAGGACCCAGTCGGCTGTGTCTGAGTGGTGTTCCCTCCGCCCAGGTATGATACAACTTGCACATCGTCGATGTTCCAGCCGCCATAGGTGACGGACTCATCTGTAGGCCCCATAACCCAGCGAATGTACACGGCTGGCTGAAGAGCGGCAACGCCGGATATGTCGTATGAAAGCTGCGTCCAGAAATCGTCGCACATTCGGCTTATGCCGTTGGCCCAGATGGTAGCCCAGCTATTTCCATCGTTGGATACCTCGAGTGAGGCGTTATCCCAATTTGACGACTCGACGCTCAGCCACCGGACAAATTTCAAGTGAACATTTTCATACCCGGAACAATCTATCGCCGGTGTGGTCAGATACTGAGGCTGGATGTCGTTGGGATATTCGCCCTGAAGGTTGTACCCGTAGACATTGTCGCCGGTGTAAGCTGAATTGGGGTCTGTACAGTAGTCCTCATCCCGGCCATTGGGCTGTCCAAAGGCCCACTGACCATCGGCGTTCCAGCCGGGGTCAGAATCGAAATTCCAGGACGCAAGGACAACCTCAAGCCCCCGAGCAGTGACATTGCCGTAGGGAAAAGGAGCCGTCTGAGTGGGGTCAGCGGCGAACTCGGGCTTGTACTCGAGCTGGGCGGTACCGGTCACGTTCTGGTAAACCAGGACGTTCGACTTACTTAGAATTCGGCCGGCCTCAGCGTCAATGAGGTATTCCCACTTCTTATGAATCTCAGGCTGGGATATTTGCAGCTTCCAGCAGAGGCGGTATTCGAAGCCCTTTGGCCGGGTCAAAGGCAGGATGCACAGCTGGCCATCACTGACGCGGTCGCTGCCGGGCGCCTCCCGGCAGTCGGCACAAGCGAGGCGTATCGCCTGCTTAGCATCCACTTTGGGCTCTGTTTGCACTGTCACGCCGGGGTACAAATCACAGGAGAACATTATAAGGCGGTTGTCCCTTGTAAAGGACATATTGAATTGACTGCCGAGGACCGGCACGCCCCTGTGCATCTGGCGCAAGCTCACGAACCAGCGTCCCCCCGCCTTTACCGCGTCGACCACCTCAAGGTCCTCCGCCCCAACCTTCAGCAGCTCCTTATTGGCAGCGGCAAAGTCCAGAGCAACCGGTCCGATGTTTTTTGGGGTCAACTCTTGCGCGCCGGGCAGGGCGAGTGGGCGACCGGCAACCAGATGAGGCGCGCCGGTAATTTGGTTCCATTGAACGAACCAGCCGCGGCGTGTCTCAGTCCGACCAACGAACTGCTGCCACGCCCGGTCGGCGTTGGGCACAGCCGCGTCTTTGCCGCCGCTACCGTTGGGCAGATGTGAGGCGACCCCGGCCTGCTCACCCCCGCCGGGGCCTGACGGCACAATTGCCCGTGTACTGACTGAATAAAGGGCGGGCGCCGGCTGTTCGGACAGAATGGCGAATGTCCGCCCGGCGGTCAACACCAGCACCACCCACACAAAAAAAGCCTGATTTTTCATTGGGTCGAACATCGGAAGAAGCGAGGCGTCGGATCATACGAGCCTAACCAACACACGTGCTCCCTGCACCAGAATGATAGCTGCAAACACCCACCATACTCGAATGTTATTGCTCCCATAAGGCAAGAGGCAGGGCAACCAAGACCAGATCAAGAACATTCTGTTCTCTACCCCCCTCATACCCTGGCAATAGGATTTCAATATCATTATACGTATTGCAAGTCGGTCAGGCAAGGACTTTTTGTCCAGGCCACCGGATGGGCAGTTGGATTGTGCCCGCTGCAGAGCGACACACAGAATCGGCACGCAAGTACTTGCACACTGTTCTGCAGGCGGCTATTATGGCAGGGCAATTTGACCTGCGCAGGCGGCGGCTGTGGACGGTCGGCCCTTACGTGGGCGCCTGACAGGAAAGGAGTCTTAAGGTGAAGATATGGCGATGCCCGAAGAATCCCGTTATCAGGCCGGAGTATGTCAAGCCTTCCCGAGACAACTTCGAAGTCATCGGTGTGTTCAATGCCGGCGTGACCCGTCTCGAAAATGAGGTCCTTTTATTGCTTCGCGTGGCGGAAAGACCGATCAGCGAGCACCCCGACGTCGTATCGGTGGCCATTTACAACGCAATACAAGGTAAAATCGTCATCAAAAACTTTTCAAAGGATGACCCGGACAACAATTTTTCAGACCCCAGACTGATAATAAGGCCCGCAGAAACCTATTTGACATCCATTTCGCATCTGAGGGTGGCGCGCAGCAGCGACGGCGTGAACTTCGATATTCAAGAGCGTGCCGCCATGGCCCCGGCAAGTGATTACGAAGCCTTCGGCATCGAAGACCCCCGAATCAGCCTCATTGAGGGTACTTACTACATCAGTTACGTTGCGGTCTGCCCCTTCGGAATAACGACTTGCCTGGCATCGACGAGGGACTTCCGCTCATTCGAGCGCCACGGAGTACTGTTCTGTCCGGAAAATAAGGATGTGGCGCTTTTTCCGGAGAGAATCGACGGCAAATATTATGCGCTTCACAGGCCGGTTTCGAACTTGTTCGAAAATCACGACATCTGGATTGCCGACTCAAGCGACCTGACACATTGGGGAAATCATCGTTATCTCATGAGCCCTCGTGCCGGGTATTGGGACGAGATAAAGATCGGGGCCAGCGCCGTGCCTTTCAAAATCGAGCAGGGTTGGCTGGAGATTTATCACGGCGCAGACCGCAACAATCGCTACTGCCTCGGCGCCGTGCTGCTGGACGCCGGCGACCCGGGCAGGATCATCGCCAGGGCGAAAGACCCCATCCTCGAGCCCGAGGCGGATTATGAGACTGCAGGGTTCTTTGGAAACGTGGTGTTCAGTTGCGGGCTGCTCTGCGAAGAGGACAAGCTCAAGATTTATTATGGGGTCGCCGACAGCGCGGTCGCGTACGCAGAGGCGCCCTTGCGGGACGTTTTGGAGAAACTAAGCTCATAGTATGCCTCTTGAGATTCGGCGCCCGGGACTCTTGTCATTCTGTGCGAAACGCTTGTTTATGCTAATGGTTGTCTGCCATTTGCCGGGGGTTCAAGTACCCTGCCGGGCTTATGCTACAGCGGATAAGAAGCACAGACTGCACCACAAGACCCTTGATTCTCTTAGAGCCCTAAATGTGGTTTTCTGTAAACATCGTGCGAATTGCTGCTTCAGTCGAGGAATATCGAGTTCAATCGGTGTGAAAATAGGCGAAGTGGGAAGTTGAGGCGTTGACAAAAAGCTACATGCTGACAAGACTCCACCAGCAGCAGTTTCGGGGCCGGAACTGACTCTTTGGATATAACTGTTTGTATTACAGCTTCTTACGCACTTGCACAAGACCTTTCGGTAAGGGTCTCTTGATTCTGGCATATACTTTGCGGTAATTTTACCTTTCGCCCTTTAGGTCGAAGATATTGGGCGGAACATCCTAAAAAGCGATGAGCACAAAAGGAGGAGAAGGATTGGTCCGCCCGATCTGGCAAGAGTGCAAGACCGGTGGTGTTCGGGCGGAAAGCCCTGGGTCGCCGGTTTTGTTGAAAATATGTTGGGGAGCCGTTCCGGAGGAGGGGCGGCTCCATTTTTATATGCGGAGGCGGCTTTATCGGTCCACTACCATCAAGCTGTTCTCCCGTCTGCTTTCTGCCGCCCGTGCCTGACCCAGGCTGCAAAACCTAAATGCACCCCATTTGGCAACCATGGGCCGGCAAATTTGGAATCTGTCTAATTCTGCAAGTCCTGCCAAATGGCATGAGGCAATCAGCCGGCGTCTTCCTTCTGGAGCAGTTGAATTATATCAGCTTTGCTGGGCAGGGACTCAATCGAACCGAATTTTGTGCACGCCAGCGCCCCGGCTGCGGAAGCGAACTTGACCGCTTCTCTAATATCATCTTTCACCGCGCAGTAGGCCGCCAGCGCCCCGGCAAACGCGTCTCCCCTGCCCGTCTGGTCAACCAGCTCGACCTCGAACGCCGGGATATGGTCGGCGCCGTTCCTGTCAACGACCATACAGCCCCGCCTGCCCATGGTTATGACCGCCGCACCAACTCCTCTGGCAACCAGGTCCGAGCCAATGAGCTTGGCCGTACGTACGTTTGCAAGCGACTGTTCTGTAATATCCGCGGCTTCACCCAGATTCGGTATCAGAACATCTGCCGAGAAATACTCCAGGGGTAAAACGCTGTTTTCCTGGGGGGATTGCTCCATGGGTCGTGCAGGATTGAGAATCACCATCCTGGAATGAAGCTTGGCATAACGAATGGCAGCCGATACGGCCTCCTGGGGCAATTCGCCGTGGATCAGACAAACATCCGCCTGAGAAATAATCTGCTCCGCGGCGTCGATGTCCTGGGCCAGCAGCGCACTATTGGCGCCGCTGTAGACGCAACCGGCGTTCTCACCTTTGGCGTTGACGAGGGTCACAACGGCGCCGGTATTCTTGGCTTTGGCGGTATAAACATAGTCGGTGTTTACATTCAGTTCGGCAAGACCTGCTCTGACCATTTGTGCAAAAGGATCGCCGCCGACCTTGCTGACCAGATAGACCTCGCAGCCGCACAGGGCAGCCTCGACCGCCTGATTGGGCCCCGGGCCGGTGGCGGTGTAGGAAAGAATCAAACCGGTAACCGTCTGGCCGGGAGAAGGTATCTGGCCGCACCTGATGGCCATATCAACGTAGGTGCCGCCGACCACAACCACTTTAGGAACCCGTCCTGGCATCTTTATTCCTAAACTCCTTTGGTCGTTTAGTATAGCGGGCGGTTCGTGCATTGCAAAAGTTTTCTGCACACAAAAAAAACAAGCGGACATTTTGGCAACTGCGACAATATTGCGCAACTGCACGGGGCTCACAGGGTGGAGGGGGTTGTATTGATGCCCCGGTTCGGTTATTGTGGAGACAATGGTTCCGTCCGGCAGGCGTTGAGCCGGACACTGATTCTGTTTGGAGCAGAGGATAGATGAAAAAGTCCCAAAGAGCGGCTATGTTGATGTCAGTGCTGCTTGCTGTCTCTGTGTGTTTTGGAGACGATTGGCCGCAGTTCAGAGGTCCGAATCGAGACGGCAGATCGGCCGAGACCAGCCTCATGAAGAAATGGCCCGAGGGCGGCCCAAGGCTGCAGTGGGTAGTTGAGGGCCTGGGGACCGGATTCGCCTCGATAGCCATCGCCGACGGATATGTATACACCACAGGAATGGTCGGTACAGATAAACAGGGGGTCCTGTTTGCCTATGATGTAAACGGCGCCTTCAAGTGGAAGGCTCTCTATGGCCCCGAGTGGAGCGGCGCACATCCGGGCAGCCGGACAACACCCACCATCGACGGCGACCGGGTTTACGTCCTGAGCGGGCAGGGGAACCTGGGATGTTTCGATGCAAAGACCGGCGAGCAAAGATGGCAGGCCGACGCCGCCGGAAAATTTGGCGCCCAAAAAACCAACTGGGGCCTTTCCGAAGCGGTGCTCGTCGCAGACGATAAGGTTGTCTGCACGCCCGGAGGCAAGGATGCCGGCGTCGCAGCACTCGATAAAATGACCGGCCGGATTATATGGACCAGCAAGGGACTTAGCGACAGCAGCGCCCACTGCGCGCCCATCCTCGTAGAAAGAGGCGGCCGCAACATCATCGTTACCATCACCGCCGCACACATCGTCGGCATTGATCTCAAAACCGGCGAGATCCTCTGGCAATACCAAAACAAGATACATAAGGATAAGCCGCGCCACGTCAACCCCAACAGCCCGCTCTATTACGACGGCGCCATACTTGTCGCCAGCAGATTCGTCGGAAGCATGATGCTCAAGCTGAGCGCGGATGGCCGGCAGGTATCCGAGGCCTGGACCAATGAAGAGCTTGACCCCCATCACGGAGGCATCGTGCTCGTCGACGGACATATCTACGGCGCCAACACAAAGAGACAAGGCTGGATGTGTCTCGATTGGAGCAGCGGAAAGACCGTGTATGAAAAGAAATGGCTTGGCAAAGGTTCGGTCATCTATGCCGACGGCATGCTCTATTGTTATGAAGAAAAAGAAGGAACAATAGGATTAGTACCCGCCTCGCGCGACGGCTTCGATGTCGTCAGCTCTTTCAAGGTCTCCCACGGCGACGGCGAGCACTGGGCACACCCGGCCATCTCCAACGGAACCCTTTACGTCCGCCACGGCGACGCCCTCATGGCCTACGACATAAAACAACAATAAATCCTGCCCTTTGTCATCCTGAGCCCCCCGTGTCACCCCGAGCCTTCACTTAGAGCCTATCCGAATTACCCCTGTAAATCAGAGAGTCGTTGTCATTCTGAGCGCAGCGAAGAATCTCAAGCCCACAGACAGGCTCTTTTCCCATTCGCCGGCCAGATGTTTCGCTTCGCTCAACATGACAATTGCATATAGGTTATCATGATAGGCTCTTACTCCTGGCTGTGCCTTCCCTTTCCCATCCTGAGCCCTGTCTTTGTCATCCTGAGCGCCCCTCTTTGTCATCCTGAGCGCCCCTCTTTGTCATTCTGAGCGCCCCTCTTTGTCATTCTGAGCGCCCCTCTTTGTCATCCTGAGCGCCTCGTGTCACCCCGAGCCTTCACTTAGAGCCTATCCGAATTACCCCTGTAAACCAGAGAGTCGTTGTCATTCTGAGCGCAGCGAAGAATCTCAAGCCCAAAGATAGGCTCTTTTCCCATTCGCCAGCCAGATGTTTCGCTTCGCTCAACATGACAATTGCATATAGGTTATCAGGATAGGCTCTTACTCCTGGCTGTGCCTTCCCTTTCCCATCCTGAGCCCCCCTCTTTGTCATCCTGAGCCCCCTCTTTGTCATCCTGAGCGCCCCTCTTTGTCATCCTGAGCGTCAGCGAAGGATCTGGCCTGCGGATACCGGTTACTCTATAATTGCATTCATGGGCTCACAACAACAGTTTTACGTTTACATCATGACTAACAGATCCGGCACCCTCTATACCGGCTTGACAAATGAACTCAAAAGGAGGGTCTGCCAACACAAGCAGAAATCCGTTGAAGGCTTCAGCAAAAAGTACAACATTGATCGCCTGCTGTACTTCGAAACCTTCGGCGATATCCGCAGTGCCATTGCCGCCGAGAAGACCATAAAGGGCCGGCTGCGAAAGAAGAAGATCGCCCTTATCAACCAGACTAGTCCCCACTGGCACGACCTCAGCGCAGACTGGTACGATTGAGATTCTTCGCTTCACTGCGTTCCGCTCAGAATGACAAAGCTCGCCGTTGCGGTCAGAAGGCCGGACGAAAAAAAACGAGGACGCCACAAAAGTGACGTCCTCGCTCAACATTCACTGAACTTACTGCGGCCAATTACATTGGCCGCGTGCTGTGTCCATGAACTCAAGCAGCAAGATTATCAGTCGCAGGCCTCTGGACACCCACCCCCGTTACAGTCGGGGGTACTCTCGTTACAGTCGTTGTCTATGCCGTCATAGCAGACTTCGCGGCACTGGACTATCGTCCGGCACTCATCGAAGCCTTCGTTGATAGCCGTCACGGCATCGTAGATGTCTGAGACGCTCACACTGCTGCTGCAGTCCAGCACCTCGTTTGCCAGCGCCAGCAGGTCTGCCACCGTAATGACGCCTTCCAGCTCGGGCATGTAGCCGCACTGGACATCGTCTTCGTCATCGCCCTCTGTGCAGAATATGCCTTCGATGGCCGCCAGGGGCAGGTCGGCAAGGTCAGGATCGACCCACAGGTTCAGCGTCAGAGCAATCACCTGGCCCATCAGCACGTTGTTATACCGGGAGCCCTTCTTGTTCTCTTTCTTCAACAGCTTCTTCAGGGCGTTCGGGATACCCGATGTACAATCATCATCAACGTTTTCAAGACCGGCCAGGCAGCTCGGCTTGCCGCCAGCGGGCATCCTCTCAAGGACACAGTTAGCGTCGTAGAGGGTCACAGAATTGGTGCTCCCGCCAATCTTCAGGCTATCCTCTTCTTCGAAGTACCTAACCAGAAGCTGCAGCGTTGTTTCGCCCATGAACTTGCCGCCGGCATTGCCCCAGAAGCCCTGCGTGAAGCTGCAGAACATATCTCCCGGAGGCGTTCCGCACGTAACAAAAAGCGGACAACTGGTCATGCAGCCTTCAGCGTCGATGACTTCGAGCGTGAAGGTAGTGCCCGTCCCCGCAGGCCCGGCATCGTACGTAATCGTGTCGGTGTCGGCGCCCGCGGTTATAGGCCAATTCACATCATCCGACGAGGTCCAGCTGTACGTGAATGGCCCCGTTCCACCAGTGACATTCGCGCTGAGCGTATTGTCGTTGGAGTCGCACTCCGGCGGAGAAGCCGGCGCATTAATGTCACAGCTCGGGGTCGGATTAACCGTCAGATCGGCGCAGTTCGTGTCTTCACAGCCGCTCGAATCGGTCACCGTCACGCAGTACCGATTAGGCTCATCTACCGTGATGCACTCGGTCGTCTCGCCCGTGCTCCAGAGGTACGTATACGGACCACCGTTAGCGACTACCGCACAGAACTCCACCGAGTTACCCTCGCAGATTGCCGCACTCTCGGGATCAACGCTCACGACCGGCGGCGGATTCTCGATGATCGTAAGTACATCATTCGCCTCGACAACAGTGCCCAGAAAAACGTCTGTTCCGTTTACGTCCACCCTGTTCGTGGTTTCGTCTGAAATCGAGGTCGTGCAGGTATAGGTCCAGGTCTCACTTTGCCCCAGTATGCCGTCGCTCCCGTCGTCGCCGGTAGGCCCGGTTATTCCGCTGCACGTGTCGTCTTCTATGTTGATGTTCTCGAGATCCACGTTGCCGCAGTTCGTCACCGTGTAAGTGTAGTCGATATCCGTCGCAGTAGCCTCACAAATAGCGTTCGGCTCCGCTTCCTTGACGACGTCGATACAGGGGTGAATAACCAGATTCGGAAGCGGCTTTTCGTCCTCGAAGTTCTGCGGCACTGCAGACTGGACCGTTCCCCGGAGGCAATAGTAGGCAAAAAGCTCGCCTTGGGGATTCTCGTCTGCATGATTCACCACATACTGCAGCGCGGCATTATCACCGCTGTCTATTACCGTGGGACCCGCTCCGGCCGTCAACGTTAAGCCCGATATCACCAGAGTGCCGCCGCCCGAACCACAGATGTCCGATGGACTAACACCACCGTCATCCGGCCTATAAAACACGACGTTCACATCAGTCATGTTGCAGGCGCCCGCAGGTACCTCCAGCGTAATTACATACTCTATCGTATCACCGTCCAGCCATACGCTACTGGGGCCAAAAGACTGGTTAAGCGATAAACTGCATGCGCCTTGTCCCTGTCCCGCAATACCCAGCACCATTACCATCATACCTAAAAACAACCATTTCAAATTCTTCATAATTTTTTTCTCCTTATTTTACAAAAACCTTTTGACATTTTCCCGCTGCGAAACGACCGCAGCTAAAAAGAAACACTCAGTTGCCGACTTCCCTGTCAGAAGAATCGACTCCTTCTGATTATCCCTTGTATTGCTCCACAGGCACCTCCAATCCCCTGGCCTCTATTCGCCCCCCAGGAGCGCGGCTCTTTCGCTGACTGTACGCCGGCTGCCAGGACTAAAAAGAGTTAGTAAAAACCTTAAACGTGGTATCTGCAATAACTGCATAAACGCAGATTGAACTGCAAACGAGAAGTAATCGCAAGCCCGCACGAGCTTCTCTCCGCTTCTCATTTCTCCACGTCTCCTTTCAACAACTGCTACGTCTCATAACAAGTTACGATTATAACTCGAACTCAGCACATCATACAACTGTTGCCTGTCATGAACGACCTTCATTGTTACGCAACTTGCCGAGTCGGTCAGATACCAATGTTATCCCCACTATGAACACCTAATTTTGCCTACTTTGCTCGCGTCTGTCAACACTATTTTGCCTAAATTTACAATTTTTTAGCATTTTCTCGTCCCCTCATTTAGAGCCAAACCCATGCTAACAGCGCATATCTCCTTTTCTAAAAGACACTTACGACAATGACCGCCCATAAAGACACCCTGCTCCTGCTCATCAATTACATTACCTTCTGCAAATAACCACAGTCGGGCAATGCCCACAAGTCTTACTCAGGCTCCCACAGTATATTACCGTTCAGTTGCGACTCCACTGGCCCATGCGCCTCCAGGATGGGCGGTCCTGCGTCTCCCACTCCGCCAGACAGCGCAAGACAAGCCCTTCTATGTGTTGTCTCGATTCCAAATCCAGTGCCTCTCCGAGCTTACCCACCCGCTCGGGCATAGCCTCGGTCAATGGCGCAGAGTCATCTCCGCCGGCGCCGCTCAAATCTTCCGCCAGTTCCCTTTCCGCCCGGTCTATGGCCAACATTATCTCTGCAATCGACTTGCGATAGACCCTAGATATCATCTTCGTACTCATCCTCTCGATGTGACGAAGTACGAGCACCTGTCGCAAGAGCGCATCAAGCCCATTCATACGGCTGGCGAGTGTCTGCATATCATCGTCGGCCAGGAGCATCTCGCAGGCGAAGGCGCCTTCCGCCTGCTCGGCGACGGCCCCCCCCTTCACCAGGTCCTGAGCGATTACATCCACCATGCAGTCAATCAGCCACCCCAACTGGCTGCCGTGCGCCAATTCCCCCGTCAGGGCGCATGCGGTGATAAGGGTATAGGAGGCTATTCTTTGCGCTTCTGTCTTGCTGTTGGTATACCGGCAGCACCTCAGCAGCACATATCGCTGGTAGCGCTTGACTATGCGCCCGTATACCACCCGTTTAAGTCCCTCGGCGGCAAACGTGACATTCGTTCTCATTGATGCCTCTTGTACTTCTCTGCGACCCTCGCAACCATGGTCGCATCGTTTTGAGAAAGTTCTTGCCTTTCTGCTCACAGCTTCTTATTTCTCAATGGTACCATCCTGCAATAATAACCGAATGCTCGGCCCTGAAAATCAGGGCAGCACCTGTTTCTCTCATCCGTAAAAAGCCCCTGGCTGGCATAGGGAAATCCCTTATGCCGCCCCCACAGGACCGATTGACATCGGCGAGGGGGCTTCCCGGGCCAATATTTTTCCACAATTCTCTTGCCTGACAGACGGTTCATCTGTATCATAAGGTTTGGTGGATAACTCGTAAGAAACAGTTACTTCAGGCATTGATTTCTGGAGGTATGCGAGTATGTTCAAGTCAAGAACCGCACAAAATGTTGTTGCCGCAGCGATTCTGGTATTGTTTTCTGCTGCCCAATCACGCGCACAGGAGCCGGACATCCTTAGCGGTCGCGATTTGCTCAGAGCTGTTCGAGACAGCAACGGTCTCGGGCTTAAACCGGCGTATGAAACCCGTCTGAACGAGCCGATGACCCTGAGCGAGCCGGCTGCCGACGAGCAGCCGGACAAACCGGCCGCGCCCAAAATCGCTCCCCGCCCTGCTCCGGCGTCAACAGTCAGCGAGCTGCTTCGGATGATTCCGTCGGAAAGTCTGTTCTGCGTCAGAGTGAATAATCTCGACTTCACGCTGAGCCAGATTGACCAGTTCCTCGCCGGCGTCTCGCCCATGCCCATGGGGACTTCGGTGCTGGTCCGGACACAACTGGCCGGGGTGCTGGGCAGCCCGGAAATAAAGGGCGTCAACATGAGCGGCAGCTTCGCCTTCTTCGGACCGCTTCTCGGAACCGACCTGAGCGACTTGGACAACATCGCACTGCTTGTCCCCGTTACCGACTACGAACAGTTCGTCAGCGGCAACCCCAATGTCAGCGAGCCCGACGAGAGAGGCATCTCGAAGATAACGAGCGAGGGGATGCATCCCTTGTTGGTTACCCAGGCAAAGACCTATGCACTCGTCACCCCACAGGGAAACGACGACGAGCTGCTGATGATGGCTAAGGCGATTTTGTCCGATTCGATGTCTTCGCTGTCGGATGCGCTCGAACCGGCCGAGGCCGAGCGCGCCGGGACCGAGTCCATCTGGGCATACGGCAATGTGCAGGAGGCATCAAAGACCTTCGGCCCACAGTTTTTCGGCTTCATCGAACAGGCAAAACAAGCACCACAGAGCATGGAAGCCAATCGGCAGGCATGCATCAAACAGCTTGAAGAGACGAAGAACACTCTGGACCCCAACGACCCTGCGCAAAAAGCCCAGATTGAGCAGCTCGAGCAGCAACTACAAATGCTCAAGACCAGAAAGACGGACCCAAAGACCGCAGAGACACTCAGTATGATCATGGATATGTACGCCGCGTTATTTGAGACGCTGATGAATGAGACAAAGTCCGTCAGCCTGATGCTTACTCCCAAACCCGATGTCCTTTATATGACGGTGGGCGTCTCGGCAATGCCGGGAACCTGTATCGCGGACTTATTCACCACCGACGTGTCGCCAAGAGAGCAGAACAAATTCCTGCCGTACCTCGAAGATGGGGCGGTCATGAATTTTGCCACGAGCAAATTCTCCGGCAAGCTCAACGCAAAGGGCATGGAGTTCTTTGTCCCGAAGCTCTCTGAAACCCTCGGCGTCGACAAAGAAAAATTCGCGAGCCTAGCCTCAGACGTCGCAAGCGTCTTTAGCGGCAGCGACGCAATGTCCTTTTCCGTTGACCCGACCAGTAAGCCGTCATTTGTCGGAAGATACGTTATGGAAATCAGCGACAAGGCAAAACTGAATAAGGTCATTGAAGAGGGGATAGAGCTGTTCAATACCGGAGGAATTGCCAGGTTCTACGAAGGCCTCGGTATGAAAACGAGCATCACGCTCAAGCGCCGCGTCGGTGAATACAATGGAGTAACCATAGACGCCGCTGAGTTCGCATTCCAGCCGACCGACCCCAATTCTCCCCAGGGACAAATGATGGCCGCGATGTACGGCGGCGGAATCAACTACAGGTGGGCCACAATCGATGGACTCTGCCTGTTGACCCTTGGAGGTGATGCAGATGCGTCACTGCGCAAACTGATCGACCTGGTCAAGGCCGGCGGCCCGAAGGAATTAGCGAGCGAAACAAAAGCCGCACTGGCCCTGCTGCCGGACGCAGGCAAAGCCGATTTTGTGGGGACATTTAACGTCCTGCGGTACTTCAAAATATTTGCCGGCATGATGGGCGCCATGATGCCTGTGCCGATGCCCCAGATGGACCTGCCGACCAGCAGCAACGTTGTTATCGCCGGTCACGTTGGCGGCGGCGCGATGACAACGAAAATCGCTCTGCCCAAACAGCACCTGACCGAAATCATGACCGCCGTACAGATGATGATGCAGCAGAAAATGAAGATGCAGCAGGAACGAATAACGGGGCAGGAAGTGCCGCCGCAGACAGATAGAGCCCGCGTTATCGTCACAAAACTCAGCCTAAAGACTCTTCACGCAGCGGTCACTCAGTTCTATTTGGATACCGGTCGATATCCTGCGCGGGAAGAAGGGCTCCATGCGTTGGTCAATCCACCCAGCAATGTCCAGCACTACGAGCCGGGCGGATATCTGGAGACTACCGAAGTCCCCACAGATGCTTGGGGTAATAAGTTCTATTACGAGCTCTCTCCGGAAGACGGGAAGGCCTGCAGAGTTGTGAGTTTTGGCGCCGACGGCAAGGCCGGCGGTGAGGGCTACGCCGCAGACCTCTACAGTACCGATGTGGCTCAATAACAAAGACCGCTAAACACGGTCGAAACAGCAGCCTCAACCAGGTCGGCTGGCGCAATCTCAAATGCCAAATTGGCAGCCCCTGCGTTCGACAAGCAGCTACAAGACCCTCCTAAACACACGACTTTCCGGTCTTTTGCGGCCTGGCACGCATCTTGCGCTCTAATAAAGTGAGGTTGTGAAAAAGAAAGGTAGTTTTGGAAAAGCTAAAGAATGTCTGTGTAAAAGGAGGTGATAACTATGGCACTGTTACCAGTTCACAAGAGACCAGGCAGCGATTTGGCAATGCTTCACCGCGATATGGACGACCTGTTCAACGCCTTCTTCGGCGGCTGGCCGACATACGAGCACAAGCTTTGGCCGGCTATCGATGTCGCCGAAGACGACAATGCCATCGTGGTAAAGGCAGAGGTCCCCGGCTGCAAGCCGGACGACATCGATGTTTCCGTCCACGGAAACACCCTGACCATCAGTGGCGAGAAAAAGCACGAGCAGGAAAAGAAAGAAAAAGGCTACTACCACGTTGAAAGATCTTACGGCAGCTTCCGACGTGACCTCAATCTGCCCAACGATGTCGACCCGGCAAAGATCGAGGCAACGTGCAAGGATGGCGTGCTTTCGGTCACGCTGCCGAAAGCCGAACGAGCCAAGCCGACAAAGATCAAAATCAAAGAATAATTCCCATCGCTGCCGCGACTGACAAGATTTGAATAGTTTGCTTATGCGGTTTGCCAAAGGTGCCGCGCGGTTGCAGCCGACCGTGCGGCACATTCCGTTTGCAGTTACACGCCGCCCGCCGCCGCATCAAACCTCCGTCCAATAAGCGCACTCTTCCGGCTGCCCCACACAGGCGAAACCAGGGCCGCCCTGACCTTTTTGGTTGTCTCAGGCCGCCCCTTTTGCTATATTCCCTGCAAAGTTGAGCAATGTTTTGAAAAATGATTCCACAAAATCTTGGGAACGAGGACTCTGAAATTGGCGACTGAAGTCAGACTGCCGCAATTGGGTCAGACAATGCAGGAAGGCACTATCGTCGAATACCGCGTTAACGTGGGCGACCAGGTCAACAAGGGCGATTGCATCTTCGAAATCGAGACCGATAAGGCCACGATGGAGATCGAATCGCCTGCCCAGGGTTACGTAAAGCACCTTCTTGTCGACGTCGGCCGAACACTTCCCGTCGGCAAACCCGTTCTTATCCTGGCTGGTAAGGACGAAAAGGTGTCCGATGATTTTCTCGACTCCTTGAAACGCGAGAACCTTGATGCCGCCAAAACAGATGCCCCTCAAGATGTGCCAGTGCCTTCACCTGCTTCCAACGAGTTCACCGCGTCAACCGTTCCCCAGCCGGAACTCAAGCTCGGACAGACAGTAATCCTAACCCAAAAACAGAAAATAACCGCACAGAAAATGCTCCAGTCAAAACGCGAGATACCCTGCTTTTACCTCACCGTCAAGGCCGATGTCACTGACCTCGTTCAACTGCGGGCTCAACTTAATCAGAGCAGCGACGTAAGAACCTCGTACCATGATTTTATTATGCGTGCCCTCGCCGTGGGCCTGCGGAAGTTCCCTGTCATGACGGGCCGGTTTGCCGGAAACAGTATCGAACTTGCCGACGGCATTGACATCGGCATGGCCATCACTGCGCCGGATGGTTTGGTCGCGCCCATAGTCAGGAATGTTGACCAGAAAAACATTGCCCAAATCGCACAAGACAGTGAAAGCCTGATAGAAAAGGCCCTCAACAACAAGCTCACGCCCGCCGATCTCGAAGGCGGCTGCATCACTATCAGTAACCTCGGCCCCTTCGGGATAGAGTCCTTCATTCCCATCGTTGTGCCAGGTCAGTGCAGCATCCTCGGCATCGGCCGGATTGCCGATACCTGCGTGCCCAACGACACCGGGGATTCCGACCCCCAAAAGCCCGGAATCATTGTCCGAAAGCTGCTCAGCCTGACCCTCTCTGTTGACCACCGAATCACCAACGGCGCCTACGCTGGGCAGTTTCTTGATTTCACAAGAAAGCTCCTCGAAGATACGTCCAACTTTGCATAGAGGCCCTGTAACTGCCATCCCGGCGCCTGACAAAACACACCGAAATAAGCTGGGCTGAACGGGACCTTGTTTGTCATTCCACAAGGCATAAGAGTCAAAATACCGCCTATCTGTGCTGCTATTGGAGCTTTTTATCGGCTGGTCCCATAAAAAGGTAAAGTTTTTTGCATTTTCTTGCCGAATAAAACTAAAGGCAACTTAGCTGTTTATTAGCACTAAGAAGGGCGTTTGCGGCAGGTCAAACACCCTTACAGAAACGGAGATGAGTCATGAAAACCATAGCAGTCGTTAATCAAAAAGGTGGATGTGGCAAAACCACTGTAGCAATAAACCTCGCCAGCTCGCTGGCCGAGGCCGGTCACAGAACGCTCCTGGTCGACATGGACCCGCAGTCGCACTGTGCCGTCGGACTGGCTGTGCCGGAGGACCAGATCGAACAAAGCATATATGACGTGCTGATAAGCAGAAGCCGAAATGAACCCATAAAGCTCACGGAGATCCTCTGGCAGATCAGCGACAAACTCCAGCTTGCACCGGCAAGCATCGACCTTTCGGCATACGAGCAGCAAATGGCCGGCATCGCCGACCGTGAATGCTGTCTGAGAGACGTTATCGCCCAGGTCAAAGACGAGTACGACTACACCATAATCGACTGCCCTCCCGCCGTCGGGTTGCTGACCTTCAGCGCCCTGCGTGCGGCCGCGGACGTCATCGTCCCGGTGGAGACCGGCTACTTCGCCCTGCACGGTCTGAGTAAACAACTCGAAACACTCAGCATCCTCTGCGAGCGCTCAAACCAGCACGTGAACGTGAGGGTGCTCGCCAGCATGTACGACATCCGAACGAAAATGGCGAGGGAGATTCTCGCCGAACTGCGAAAGCACTTCGAAGACAAGATGTTCAAAACCATCGTCAACTTCAACACCAAGATAAAGGAGGCCGCCAGCCTCGGCCAGCCCATCAGCGAATACGACCCCGCGAGCAAAGGGCGGCGCGATTTCCACAACCTGGCTGAAGAAATCATCAGCTCGCACGCAAAGCTCCAGCGGCACGAGTTTGTCAACTCCCTCGCCGACCAGCTCGAAGCGATAAGCGCCACCGCCGATGAACTATTAATGGCGGCCAAGCGGGGCATAGAAGCCGAACCGGCCGCGGCCGAGCAAGTGCATCTTCCCACCGAAGCTTCGCTTGACGAGCTCCAACCGGACCAGACAACGGAAACTCCACAAGAGCAAGAACCGCTCGACATCGACGCCAAACTCGCCGACTTCTACGGCGTCAGCCAAGTTGAGGACGCCATCTTGTTCACCACCCTCTACCCGCGGGCTGATAGCGTGCAGATCGCGGGCGACTTCAACAATTGGCAGCCGACCGAAACCCCAATGGAAAAAGTCGCAGACAACGGCGCGTGGCAGCTAAAGCTGAAACTGCCCGCCGGCAGGTATCGGTATCGCCTCGTCGTCGACGGACAGTGGCAGCAGGACCCATACAACGAAATTACCGAGATGAACCCCTACGGCGATTACAACTCCGTTCTCGAAGTTAAATAAAAACAGCCCTTTCTTATGCCCCCCAAAGGGAAAGTCTGCCCGCTCGGGAAAAACTTATTTTTTTCTCGCCCCTTTCTCCAGGCCATGCTACAATTCGCAATACATCTGCCAAAAATGCGTTTGCGCGGGCGATTGCGAAGGTCACAAGAGAATGGATGCTCGCAATGCAAAAAAATGGTTGGTCGCAGTTGGTATTACGGCGCTGGGCTTCTGCGCCCGCCCGCTTGGCGCCACGGAGGTCCGCACTTACGGCGGCCGGTTCGACCTGCCCATCATCGACCTTCCCGGCCCCGGCAGCCAAATGACCGAGGCCGTCATAGAGGTCCCCGACCACTTCCCCATCCATGACCTCGATGTCCGAATCAACATCACACACACCAACGTATTCGACTTGCAGCTGCTGCTGCAAAACCCGCTCGGCTCGCGCATCTGCCTCAATATGTACGACTTCAAAGACGAGTTCGGCATCTACCCCAACTACACCAATACCATCTTCGACGACGAGGCCCTGTTCTCTATCGAGGACGCCGAGCCGCCTTTTACAGGCCGATTCAGGCCAAGGCAGCCTTACGAGCTGGCCCTCTTTGACGGCCGCGACGCCTATGGCCCATGGAGTCTTCAGATTTACGATATGTACGATTGGGATACCGGCACACTCGACAGTTTCGAGCTGACTTTCACCACCCCGGAACCCGCCTCCGCCTTAATCTTCGCCCTCGGCGCCGCCCTTATCACCATCTTCCGCCCCCGCCGAATAATCAACACTCCTTAATCGATAATCATTTCCAAGCCCCCCACAATAATCGTTCACAAATCATCCGAAATGGCCCCCAAAAAAACCTCTCCCTCCGCGCTGTGCCGTTCACAGCACGAGCTTCCGCATTCCATTTGTGTCGCTATTGCGGGCCCCGGCCAGCAGTCGGCAGGGCAGCCCAAAATCCTCCTGCCACCACAAATCCTGCCATTCCAACTCGGCTCCAGCCTTGTAAAACCGGCCGGGCCGATTAAAGGCGCACAGCGCATCCCTTAAGTGCCTTCAAACTCATAGCGAAGCTGCCCGTGCAACTGTTGACAATAAATCTGAGAATTTTTGGAAAATTTTCAAAAAACTCGCCATAGGGCCCTTTTCCGCCGTCCCGAATAGCCCATTTTAACACGAAAATCCGCAAAAAGCCTGCCTTGGCGCCAAATCGCTCATCCTGCGGCACCATGCAGTTCTCGGGCTGGGTCTGTGCAAGCCCGGCCTTTTCGTGCGTTTTTTTCTAAAAAGGCGGGGATATTAGACTAAAATGGGCGGGTGAATCGTTGTACCTGTGCGAAACGGCCGTTTACTTTGATGGACACGCGGTTCAATGGTGGAAGACAGACTACTGGTGTGGAAATTCAATCGCGGCAGCAAGGATGCCCTGCGACGGATCTATGAAAAGTACAAAGATGACCTGCTCGGCCTGGCGGTGACTCTGCTGCGGGATAGAAGCGTAGCCGAAGACATCGTGCACGATGTGTTTATTTCATTCGCACGAAGCTGCGGCAGCTTCCGTCTCAACGGCACACTCAAAGGGTATCTTTCGACCTGCGTGGCGAATGAGGCCCGTGACAGGAACCGTTTGAAGTCGGGCCGGGATACCGGATTGGATGCGGCAGAGGCGGCCGGTTCGAATTCACCCGGGCCTGCCGAGTACGCGATGGGCAGCGAGGAATCGGACAAGCTGCAGGATTTGCTTGGGCGCCTCCCCTACGAGCAGCGAGAGGTCATTGTCCTGCACCTGCACCACGGGATGCGATTTCGAGAAATAGCCAAAGGCCTCGGTATTTCGATTAACACGGTCCAAAGCAGGTATCGTTACGGCCTGAATAGACTTCGGTCAATTGTCAATGGCGAGGTGACCAAATGAGACTTAGAGAAAATATGGAAGAATTCATAAGAAGCAGAAAGCCGCATATCAAGACCGGCAGCGATACTGACAAGCGGATTCTTGCCGACTCATTTGCCGCAATGGAAGCAGCAAAGCCGCAATCGAAGGGTGGCAGGCCGAATCCGTGGAAGGTAGTCGTCCAAAGCAGAATGACCAAAGTTGCAGCAGCGGCTGTGGTCATCGTGCTCATTGGCGTTGTTGGTCATCGAATTTCACGCGAGCAAACCGATGGTCAAACCGCTTCGGAAGCTACAAAGTCTCCCGCCGAAATGCTTACTTACGCATCACTTACGGTTGCCTATCGCCAGGGAGGATTCGAAGAGGTGGAGAAACAGTGCGAGAAGGCTTTCGAGTTGTTGGGACCAAGGCCGGCGAGTTTGTCGCCTCAGCAGGTGCTGACAGAATTTAACGGTTCATAATTAGAAAGGACATAGGACATGAGAATACTCAAATACAACAGGTTTGTAACCGGACTGTGTGTTGTTCTTGTACTATTTGCGTCGAACGCACTTGTGTTAGCGTTGCCGCCGGACCCGGATAATGCAGCGTTGCTTTATTATCAGGCCTTTCTTTTGCGGAAGCAGCCTGATGAGACAATGAAAGAGATGCTGGGTGATCTGTCGCGCGGCAAGATACCGGTCGATAAAAGAATCACCGAATATGTGGAAAGCAATCGGCGTGTCATCGAGTTGACAATTGCGGCGGCGGATATCCCAATTTGCGATTGGGGTTTGAAGTTCTCCGACGGCTGGTCTATGGAGATACCGTATCTGTGGGAGGCCAGGGAGATATTCAGGCTTCTGATCGCCGATGCGAGGATTCTGGCCGGCAAAGCCGATTATGAATCGGCAATCGACCGCTGCGTAAGCGTTCGTAAGTTGGCTTCACACGCGGCCGAAGAAACAACTCTCGTAGGCTATCTGGCCGGGTCAAAAATCGATGAACTTGCGAACAAGTGTATCCAGGACATTCTCTCATCCGCACCGGTGGATTTGCAGGCATTAGAATCGCTCAAGAGGGGATTGGAGGAACTTGAGAGCAGATTTATCCCGTTGAAGTTCTCAGTGCATGGTGAGCATGAGCATGTTGCACGTTATATGAGTGTGGAAGAGGTTGGCGAAATAATCCCCCTGCTTGAAGGTTTCGTCTTTGCTCAAGACGCGGCCAAAGTAAGTATTGTGAAAGACCGCATTCTTGCTGCCGACGAGCGGTTCTGCCGGATGAACAGGGACTACTTCGATAAACACGCAGCCGCCGTTATTTCCGCTGTTGATTTGCCCTACGCCCAGGCCTATGGCAAGCTCAAAGATTTGGGCGACGGCCCCCGCAGGGAATTTGAGAAGAATCCGGATGCAACGCTGGCCGCTGTCTTGGCCCCTTCATTAGACAATGCTTATAACTGCCAAGTACACAGAACAACGTATTCAAATGCTCTCAAGGCCGCGGTTGAACTCTACATAATAGCGGCAAGAACCTCCCAACTTCCTGATGCGCTCCCTGCCGGTCTGCCCAGGGATATGTTCAGCGGCCAGGATTTCGAATATGAAAAGAAGGAGGATGGTTTTGTGCTTCGCTGTCGGGCCAAGGATTTGGATGAAGACAAAATCCACGAGTATGAGTTCAAGGTCAGAAAGTGATGCTACCATTTTCACCAACAGCAAGGCCGGGCCTGTTGGCTCGGCCTTTTCTATTCGCTCTCGCAGCAGGATGCTCCTGCATCCGGGAAACACAATATTTTGCAGAAAAATGCAATTTTATTTAGACTGATACGACCGGCTTAACCGTGATAGTAACGAGGAATGGCCGTTCCGATGTGAGTCGAGTGCGACCCAATGATAGAAGACAGGCTGCTTATACTGAGGTTCAAGCGCGGCAGCAAGGATGCTCTGCAGCGAATCTATGAAAAGTATCTTGGTTTTCTGGTGACGCTGGCAGCCGCTCTCTTAAATGATGTTAATACCGCCGAAGACATTGTGCACGACTTCTTTGTTATGTTCGCTCAGTCGGCCGAAAGGCTCAGGCTGGACGGCAGTCTCAAGAGTTATCTGGCAACCTGTGTGGCCAATCGTGCACGCGACGAAATGCGAGCCAGACGGCGGCAATCTGTCGGCCCGGACGAGGCCCTTTCGAACCAGTCAGAGTCAAGGGGGCCGGAGTTGGCGGCAGTGTGCGGCGAAGAGCTGCAACAGATGGCTGAGGCAATGGCCCAACTGCCCTATGAGCAGAGAGAGGTAATGATTCTCCATCTGCAGGGTGGAATGAAGTTTACCCAAATAGCCAGCTTCGAAAGCGTTTCAGTCAATACTATCCGAAGTCGATATCGGTACGGCCTGAATAAGTTACGGTCAATGCTCAATACCGAGGTGAAAAGATGAAAACGGCGCAAATAAAGAGGCTGGTCAGGAAGTTACACGTTAACCCCAGTGCCCGGATGCACGACAGAACCCTTTGCGATGCTCTAAAGGCACAGGCCGAATCGCAAAAGACCGAATCCGCTGAAATGCACCGTGGCGTTCTCACCACAATCATGACAAATAGAGCAACAAGACTTGCCACGGCGGCTGTGGTCATCGTGCTGATTGGCTTTGTTATCGTCCATCAGGCCGCGCGCAGGCAAATTGATGGGCAACCATTCACGGATGCTGCAAAGTCGCCCGGCGAAATGATGACGGCGATGTCGCTCAATATCGCTTATCGTAAGGGAGGGCTGGAGGCAGTCGAGAAGCAGGGTGACAGGGCCTTCAAGATGCTCCGACTGCAACCAACCAGCATATCAGTCAGGCAGTTACTTGAGGAATTTGATAGTGGAGAAGTGGAAAGGAAGGAATTATGAAGACCATCGCACGAAAGAAATCAACAATAGTCGTTGTTGTTTCACTGATCAGCCTCGTATTGACTCAACCGGCATTTGCTTATCCGCCTGATAATGCGGCGATACTCTATTACAGAGCATGTCTGTCATATCAGGCTGATGAAGAAATGGAAGGGGCGTTGTCCGACCTGCATAAGGGCAAGACCGAGCTCGATGACCAAATCAGAGAATATGTTGAGAAGAACAGATATGTGATTAACCTCGTATTGGATGCCTCAGAGGTGAGGAATTGCGATTGGGGTCTGGATTACTCCGACGGTCTGGCGGTGCTCGCGCCGCCTCTTAATGTCTTGAGAAAATTAGGCAGGCTCGTTATCGCCGATGGCAAAATCCTTGCCGAGGAGGGTGACTATGAGGCCGCATTGAGTCGCTGCGTGAGCGTTCGCAAAATGGGTCGGCACGTAGGTGAGCCCCTGATCATAGATTACTTGGTAGGTATTTCGCTCGGTGATTTGGCAAACAAGGGCATGCAGAGTGTCCTGGCGGACATGTCGCCGGACCTGCAAACCTTGAGGTGGCTTAAGAACCAACTGGCGGAGATAGAGACCAGACCTCTTTTGGCGAAGGCTGCTATAAGTGAGGAGGCGAAGTTTTATCTGGCGGCCATGCAAAAAGAAAAGGCAGAAGAGATATTAAAGATGTTTTCCGATAATGAGTGCAGTGACGCATCGGTCCCAAATCAGCTTCTCGAGCGGATTAGAAACGGCGACGAAGACTTCTTTGAAAGAAACAGAATTTACTGGCAGGACATTTACGGCCAGGCCATGGCCGCTTTGGATTTGCCTTATCCGCAGGCTTATCTCAGACTCAAAGAGATTGGCGAAGAGCCCGCCAGGGACGCCAATTCCAATCCGGATGCGACTTTGTCCGCCATCCTTCAGCCCGCATTAGGAGCTGTTTACTCGATAGGGGTTAGATTTGAAACCTTTTCTAATGCCGTCAGATCAGCCGTTGATATTTACATAATACATGCCGAAACCGGTCGGTTACCTGATGGGCTTCCTGCAGGTCTACCCAAGGACCTGTTCAGCGGCGGGGATTTCGAATATGAGAAGAAAACCGATGGTTTTGTACTTCGATGCCAGGCCAAGGATTTGGATAAAGACAAACTCCACGAGTACGAATTCAAAATGAGAAAGTGATACCCACCATTTTCAACAACAAAAAGGCCGGGCCCGTAGGCTCGGCCTTTTTTATTCGCTGTTGGAGGGGGATGCTCCGAGGGGTCCAGGTGCCGCCGTGGGGCGCCCGCCGGCGCGCCTCCGCCGTCCTCTACGACGGAACCGAGCAAGAATATTTCTTTCGGTGTAGTTGACAACGGCGATTCTGGTCCGTATATTTTATGTGATAAGGACTTGTCTGAGTAAACTCGGGAACGATTATTATTGGACTTTGGCCCAGGCGGCAAACGGGCGTTTGCGTCTGGGTAGTGCTCTTACATTTCGGGAGGAGCTTACCGGTCCGTGGAGGGAATTGCGACCAACTTGTACTTGCCCGCGTTGTCTGAGGCAACGAAAAAGTCGAGCCAGGCGGGCAAAAGAAACATGTCGGCAGCAGCTTTTCCTGCTGCCAGCGAAGCCGCTTCGCAGATTCTCCAAGCCGGGGGCAATGCCATAGATGCGGCGGTAGCAGCCGCCTGGGCACTGACGGTCTGCGAGCCGAGCGGTTCGGGGCTCGGCGGGCAAACCACGCTGCTGACATACTCTCCAAGGAGCGGAGCTCTTGTTATAGACGGCCATTCATACGCACCGAGGGCCGTTTCAAAAAAACGCCTTACAAGGGCCCAGCAGAAAAAGGGCTATGGCGCGGCCACGATTCCATCCACGCCGGCGACACTGGACTTCGCCCAGCAGCGCTATGGCCTGTTGTCACGCGAGCAGGTGATGGAGCCGGCAATTCGACTTGCTCAGGATGGTTACGCCATCACGAAGCTGCAGCGTCGGCAATTAAGCTGGTGTCGTGCGGTGCTTCGCGAGTCACCGCCCACCGCCAGGCTGTTTTTCAAAGACGGGCGTTCGTTCAAGGTCGGCGACGTGTTCCGTCAGCCGGAGCTGGCCGATACTTTGTTCAGGCTCTCACGGCACGGCAGCGACGATTTCTACCATGGCGAAATGGCCCGCGCCATCGTCAGTGACATGAAGGAACACGGCGGCCTAATTACCAAAAAGGACCTGGCCGAGTGCACACTGCCGGTCGAGCGCAGGCCGATTGAGGTTGACTACCGCGGCTGCCGCATTCTCACCGTCCCTCCGCCGGCCGGAGGCGTGCAGGTACTGCTGGCGCTCAAGATTATCCAACAGCTTATCCCCGACCGCGCCGCTGATACCGAAGGCTGGTACGAAGCGGTGGCCGAAGCCACGCACGCCGTCTTTTGCGAACGCGACCGTTTTCTTGTACACCCGCGAGACTTGACCGATTCGCTTTACCAGTGGCTGCTCAGCCCGCACCGGGTGACGCAAATTGCCGGGGCCATAAGAAGCTCGGCTGGCGATGTTCCTGCTGCTCCCGATGTGGAAGAGCCGGGCGAAACGACGCATCTGTGTGTCGCCGATGAGCAAGGCAACGTGGTTTCGCTGACTCAGTCCATCCAGTCGCTGTTCGGCGCCAAAGTCGCCAACGGCCGGCTTGGCTTTCTGTATAACAATTATCTTACGACCTGTCCCCGCCGTCCGCATCCGTATCAGCTTGGCAGCCATTGCGTGCCCCGCTCGAACGCCGCGCCCACGCTGGTACTGGAGCCGAGCTGCAAACGGGGTTCGGAGAAAGCCAGGCAACCGTCCGGCTTCCGGCCGGTCCTGGTCCTGGGCGCCGCCGGCAGCAGGCGGATTACATCGGCTATCTTACAGGTTATAACCAATGTCGTTGACCGCGGCATGTCAGTCGAGCAGGCCGTGGCTTTCCCGCGAGTTCATGCTCTGAAGAGTCGTAAATTGTATATCGAGCGTCCTGCTGCCAGCGAATCGCTGCTGGCAAGGTTTGCAGAAAGTTTTCGTGCGGTAAAGGTCAAGCCGCCGTACAGCTATGTCATGGGCGCGGTGCAGGCGATTGAGTTTAGAAAGGACGGCGTTTTGGTTGGCGCTGCCGACCCCCGCAGGGACGGCACAGCCTTAGGCTGTTAATCGCCCCCTTGGATGGGCACGCCCAACTCAACTATAAAAGGGTTATTCTATATGACGCTTACAAAAGAAAGTCTTTCAGAAAAGCATAAGCTGGCGCTGAGGCTTCTGTTTATCATTCCGCTGCTCGTGATTGTCGGCAAGCTGCCGCTGGCGCCGACCGCCCAGTGGTTCACAAGATTTCTGTCGCTCACAGATGTGTCGCAAAGCATGCAGAGCCGTCTGGAGTACGTCCTGTTTGTGCCGCTGGGAGCGGTACTGGTGGTATTGTTCCGGCTTACGCTCGGCATCCGGGTCCTTGGCCCCTTCCGTTCCATCCTACTGGCCGTCGCCTTCCAGAGAACCGGCATCCCTCTCGGCCTCATATTCCTGGCCATGGTGATTGCGCTAATAGTCAGCGCGCGACCTATGCTCCGTGACATTCGATTGCCCTATTTTGGCCGGGTCTCCGTGACGCTGAGCGAAGTTGCCGTAATCATTGCGATTACTTTGGTCGTCGGCGAGTGGCTGGGCACGGATGCCCTGGTTCGCGTTGCCTATTTCCCGATCTTCGCACTGTGTCTGACCGCCGACGGCTTCGCCAAGACGCTGTCCAGAGAAGGGTTGCGTTCGGCCCTGTGGAGAGGCGCCATGACCGCACTGGTTGCCGTCTTGATTGCCTTTCTATCCAGGAATCAGGCGGCAAAGGAGACGCTGCTGCGCTATCCTGAGTTGTTGTTCGTGCAGATCGGCTGCATCGTGGTTATCGCTAAGTTCTTTGATTTTAGGCTTTTAAGCATGCTCAATCCCCCGGTTGGCAAAAGCCGGTCCCGACGCCAGGAAAATGCTTCGGATAGCGGGATTGAGCTTAAGCGGGCCGCGGAGAATTCCGAAAAAGCAGATGACCCTTGTTTGCCCGGTCTGGAAGTATGGGTCAATCCTGCTGTCGGGAGCACGAATAGATGAAGCGGCACATGAGAATAATCGGCGCAGCTTATGGGACGTTCCGGTAAGGGAGTAGACCTGTATGAAAGTCGCAGTTGTACGCAATCGCAGCACCGACGGTATCATTAATCGGTTTGGTCAGCCCTGCCCGGAGGTCTACGGCAAACAAACGGTGCAGCGGGTCATCAACGCGCTGGAGGCCGGCGGCCATACCGTCGCCTGCATTGAGGCGGACAAGAGCATGCTTGCCGAGCTGGAGAAATTTATGCCCCCAGAGGCAGATGCCGCGACCGGCCGGCCTGGCGGCATCGTGTTCAACATGGCCTACGGAATTCAGGGACAATCCCGATATACCCATGTCCCGGCGATGCTCGAAATGGCCGGCATTCCCTACACCGGAGCTTGCCCGCTCGGCCAGGCCGTCTCACTCGATAAGGTCATAACCAAAATACTTGTCCGGGATGCCGGGATACCCACGCCGCGCTTTCAGGTCCTCAGCCGCCCGGACCAGTACTGCGAAGGGCTGCGTTTTCCCCTGATTGTCAAGCCCAGGCACGAATCAACCAGTTACGGCCTTCATCTGGTCCGCAACGACGAGGAGCTTCAGGCGGCCGTACTCTCGGTGGTCGCTCAGTTTCAGCAGCAGGCCCTGGTCGAAGAATACATCGACGGCCGAGAGGTCTGCGTTGGGCTGCTCGGAAATCAGCCCGCCGAAATCCTGCCGCCGGTCGAACTGGACTTCGGCGACAGGCCTTTGAAAACGCTGATATGGGAAGACAAGTACCACAAGCGAAGTGATGAGCCCTGGAAAATCTGCCCCGCGCCTTTGAGTGCGGATTTATCCGCCGCGGTCCGGAGCCTTGCCCTTGACACCTTCCAACTTTGCCACTGCAGAGATTATGCAAGGGTTGATATGCGAATCGATGTTTTCGGCAAACCATTCGTGCTGGAGATTAATTCAATGGCCTCTCTTGGACCGGGAGGCTCGTTTGTCAGGGCCGCGCACGAAGCCGGCTACGACTTCTTTTCACTGGTCGCACGGATTCTCGACGTCGCACACGAACGGTATTATGGCGTGTCCGCGCCTAAGGACACATGTGCCGCCGGGACTACAGCCTTGTGAGTGCCGCCCCGACCCAATTGGAGTTTCCTTATCACAGGCATCACACATAAGGTTCGATATGTAAGGAGAATTCACGATGTGTGCCGCAAACAGGCTCGTAGAGGAAAGATGCTTGGCTCTCATGGAATGTCAACCCGGAGGCGAATTCGCGGATTCGGCCACTGAGCCTGTTGCCGCTGCGCCCCATACTCCCGCGCCGCAGCCGACGCAGAATAAACACCCTATACCTGCTCAGGTCACGCACTTCTACCTCGAGCATATGCGCCGCAGCGGCTATTACCACCAGCTTCGCCGTATTGTCGAGCCTTCGGAACAGGAGCTTACAGCTCCCGGGTGGTGGGATACCAGCGGCGAGCACGCCTGTACGGTCATCACCGGCTTGCAGCACAAGTTTCCACAAACCGCGCTTATTTTGGTCGCCGATGCCTGCTTCTCTTACTGCCGCTTCTGCTTCCGCAGCCGCTTCGTCGGCAGATCTTCACACGAGATAGCCGTCGATTACCCTAAGATTGCTGAATATATTCGACAGCGTCCGCAGATTAACAATGTGCTGCTCTCCGGCGGCGACCCGCTAATGCTCGATACGGAACGCCTCAATGACATATTGGACCATCTCCTGCCCATCCCACATCTGAGCACCATCCGCATCGGAACACGGGCCATCGTTTACTACCCTGCCCGGTTCAATGACGAGCAGCTCGGCCTGATGTTCGAGAGAATCCTCCAGGCCGGAAAAACCGCCGTGCTTGTCACTCACATCAACCATTTCGCCGAGGTCTCCAACGAGGCCGAACGGCACCTCAGCAATCTGCGAAAGCTCGGCGTGCTGCTCTACAACCAGACCGTGCTGCTCAAAGACGTCAACGACGACCCTGCCATTCTGGCCTCCACTTTCCGAGAGCTCCATGCCCTCGGCGTGCGACCCTATTACCTCTTCCAGGCCAGACCGGTAAAGGGCGCCTCACACTTTCAGGTGCCCCTGCGCCGAGGAGTGGAAATAGTCCACAGCGTGAACCGTCTCCTGAGTGGAATCGAAAAAACCTTCCGCTACATTGTGTCACACTCCACCGGCAAGATTGAAATCCTCGACGTCGGCGAAGATAACCGCCTCTACATGCGCTATCACCAGCATACAGACGGCCCGAAAATCGGCCGAATATTCTCGCGACCCTGCCCGGAAGAAACCTCCTGGCTGGACGACCTCCCGGAATAGTAGAATCTCCTCGCTAAACTGGTCCGGGCCCCTTTGCCAAACAAACCCTGCCGTGGCAGCAACGGTGACAAGCATATCACCCATAATTCGCGAGCTTGTTCTTGGCTGCGGGCCCCGCCTGTGGATGATCAGACAACTCCCATCACCGCCGAGGCGGGTTGATTCGCCGCAGTTTACGTTGGGCCAGGGCCTCCTCCAGCCAGTCCACTATGGCCGGCTTGTAGTCGTAATCTTCCAGGTCACGCAAATTGTCGGGGTCCAGCGGACCCACGCCGCCTACGATTCTTCCAAACGTGTCACTTTCCACCGCGTAAATCTTTCCGTTGACGTGCTCCCAGAACCCTTTCACCGTTGCCATAACGCCCCCTTTCTTCGACCCTTTTATGTCGTCCGGCCTCCCAATTTCCTGGTCACATTCCCCGGCCGGCGATTCCGTTGATCGTGCGAGTTTGATTATTATACTTGATATTATTTACCAGACTTCTTCACGTCTCGCCACATTAATCAGGCGCCCCCGCCTTTCGCAGCAGTTCCACCACTTCCGCATGGTCCTGACCAGCGGCGGCGGCAGCAGGTGTTTGTCCCTTGCGATTCTTAAGGTCTGTGTGTGCGCCGGCGCCAATCAGAAGCTTCACTATCTCGCTCTGGCCTTTGCTCGCCGCAATGTGCAGCGCGGTATTACCGTCATTGTCTCTCGCATCCAATTGCGCGCCGCCGGCAATAAGAAGCTCCACGACCTCTTTGTGTCCTCCCAAAGTCGCCGACAACAGCGGAGTGAGCCCCTTGTTGTCCCTTGCATCAACATCTGCTCCGGCCCTGATGAGAAGCTCGGCCATCTGCTTGTCACCCGCAAACGCCGCATTGTGCAGCGGCGTAACATCGAGAGGACCGCGGGTGTTTATACCCGCTCCGGCGGCAATCAGAATCGCCGCCACATCCGCTCCCCTCGCCACAAACAGAGCACTGACGCCCACGTTGTTCTTCACATTCACCTGAGCCCCCCTGGCCGCCAGCAGCTCCACCACGTCTCTGTGCCCCTCCCTCGCTGCTATATGCAGTGCTGTATCACCCTGCTTGTCTTCGCCATCCATGTCTGCTCCGCCCAAAACCAGCGCTTCGACCGTATCCTTGTCACCCCCAAGTGCCGCCGCATGCAGAGCCGTCCCGCCTTGCTCATCTCTGGCACGGAGGTCCGCACCTTTGGCTATAAGAGCTTGTACTGTCTCCGCACGACCCATAAAAGCCGCACGATGAAGTGCGGTGACGCCAAAAGAATCCCTCCCGTTGACCTTGGCCCCCTTGTCAATCAAAAGCTCGACCATATCTTTGTGTCCCTCCACTGCGGCAACGTCCAAAGGCCTCTGTCCCTGTCCGTCGCGCACGTCCACCTCGGCGCCGTGGGCAATCAGAGTCTCTGCCGTATCCTTATGACCCATAAAGGCTGCTCTGTGCAGCGCAGTTATGCCATAAAAGTCTCGGGCATTGACATTGGCCCCCTTCGCCGCCAGAAGTTCAGCGATTTCTTTTCTCCCCCGCAGCGCCGCGATATCCAGAGGCGTTCGCCCCTGTCCGTCCCGCAACTCAAGCTCGGCGCCCGCTGCAATCAGTCGCTCCATCGCCTTGTTGTGTCCCTTATCCGCCACAATGTGCAAAGCCGTAGCCCCAGCCTCGTCCCTTGCGCTCACGTCGGTCGCCCTCATCCACAGCACAGCCCTCAACTTCGCTGCCTCCCCTTTGTCCGCCGCCTCATGAATATCGATTCGCAACAGCGACGCGACAGTGAACAACATCGCCGCCGTTACCGCAGCAGTCAAAAAAGTCAAACCCGCCACCAGCCGTCTTCTCTTGCTCATAACGCAAACTTTCCTCTGGTCTGCCCGTGAGTTCTTCCCCCTAAATCCCCTCCTGTGCCGTATGCAGCCTTTTATCACCGCTTCTCGTTTGGCTTCCTGTCGGACCAGGCCCGAAGACCACCAATTCTTCGTGAATTCGGCAGGCAACCACCTCTCGCTGCCTGCCGGCCTTCGTCAGTCCCGCAACAATTTCCCGCGTCAGTGTCCATAGGGACCTATGACCCCGCGCGGCGGCTGCCCCAGCCTTTTCTCCTGTCCTTCCTTGAAGCCTTTTATCGCCCAGAATACCGCCGACGGTATGCCCCAAACCGGCAGAAACCCGATCAGGAAAGCGATGAACAGGCCTGCCCAATCGGAAGCCGGACTGCCCAGATTTTGCAGTCCCATAAGCTGAAAAAGACGGTCGACCCAGGACCCTCCGAGCGTGATTACCAAACCACAGTGCACGATTCCCACGACAACCGCCAAAACCATCGCCAACCTTTTCAATCCTTTTTCCCAGTTCACAGCGTCTCTCCTTTCTGCCTTGCCCCATTAATCACCGCCGCGGCACCCGGCGGATTCCCGCGCTGCGTGTAAGTCTCATGCTGCCTGGCGCCGCGAGTTCCACGAGAATATATCAAAATCCTGCCAAATGGCCAGCAAAATGCCGGCCCTTATGACATATTAGCGCTGCTTACAATCCCTAAAGTCACTCGGTCCTTCTGTCCAGCCGACAGTGACAGCAAGATTAGGGCTGTTGCGTGCAACCTGGCGCAGCCCGATATTTTCGCTTATCAAAACCACCATTGCGGGCAATCATATCAGCCTTAATTACCGCAGATAGAAGGTGGTTTTTCTGCAAGGCGACATGGAGTGAGCAGGGACTTGGTGGAGGAATGATGTGACACTCGGACAATGACCAATAGCAGATGCTGCCGCTATAATCCCACTTCCAGCGGCCCGGAAGTGTTCAGGAATTTCGTCTTCTCCTGGCCGTGGTCATGACCGCCCCACCGAAACCCAGTAACATGATGGTAGCCGGTTCCGGCGTGGCGGATGGCGCAAGCACCTCGCCCGTCGCACTATGCGGCGCCCCCGACGATGTACCGAATAGCATCACATTGCCCAAATCCGGAGCGTGTGTGCTCTTGAACCACAGGACCGCAGAACTCAGCCCGTCGTTGTCAATCGTATCGGTGAACAGGGCATCGACGCTCTGAACCGGCGATCCCACTATCGTCCAGTAAGCAGGATCAACCAGGCCGGTGTCTGTGTCATAGCTTGGGTCATAAGCATCCGCTCCAGAGGCTATGCCTACCGAGAAGAAACTTAGTCCGACAGAGGAGATGTTTGAGATTTGGTAGGTATATACGTATTCGCTCGATTCGTAGCTGTACACGGTGCATTCAACCGTTGCCAAACCGCCTGCGATCTCGAGAGTATCGCTGCACTCGGCTTCCAGGACGCCGCCTATCGGAATGGCGACGGCACTTTGGGTAAACCAGGTCAATGCAAGCAGAAAGAATGCAAGTTCAAGCCGTTTTTTCGATGCCATCTTTTTCTGCCCCCCAATTTCAAAAAGTGAATGGTCTGCTTTACGTCATGCACAAATACGCCGACAGCCGAAGACCGCCGGAACTTACTTTCTCTCAGAAAGCATCAAAACCCCCATTTACATCTGCTATTATAACTACTCCGCCTGCGAATTTCAAGCGGTTTTACGGCCTTTCACCTGCCGTCGGCGATCACTTGACGCAAGGAACTCTCTTATAGGCCCAACCAAGTCTTTCGGGACATTTTTTTTCAGCCTTTGCGTTTATTGGGCGCTATTAGCCTTAAGGTATAGTAGATAGAACTTGACCTGAAGTCGATTTTCGGACTACCTGCTTACATCAAGGCACACGAGCTGCCCCAGATTTCCTCTGGCATGAATTCGACCGGAGGAAAGCAGTGGAACGGTCCAGCATTTTTGCTTTATTCCCCAAAATATACTTTTTGTCACCAGGAGCCACCTGTGCCACACAAGACCTGCAACAACCTTAAATCTACTCAAAAATCAACCAAGAGGGGACTGCAAGAGGACTGCAAGGTGAGTAGTCATCACCGCTAAATTACCGCAGAATGGTATATTTTGCCTATTGACAAACTATGAGTGTTGACTTATATTCTTATAAAATAAGTAGTTAAGCGGGCGTAACTCAGTGGTAGAGCGTCAGCTTCCCAAGCTGAAAGTCGAGGGTTCGAATCCCTTCGCCCGCTTTTTGTTTTGACATAAGAAGTTACGACAATTCTGACCTATAATACTCCCGGTTTTTCGGACCAGTGCTTAAGATAGTTTTCGCTGTGGTATGATAGTGTCGGAAAGGAGGCCTTATGGTACAGCGAAAACGTTATGGAGGGCAGTTCAAAGCCCGGGTGGCGAAGGGCTGGTTAGGAGAAATCCAAGTCGAAGAGCAGCTTGAATGGGTCGGAATCGGGCTGTTCGGCAAGTTTATCAAGGGCCGATTTGAAAGCAGCCGTTACGTCAGGTGTCTTCTTCTTGAGCGTATTCAATACCGTCATAAGAGTCTCGCGGGTTCTCGCGCCGGCATCGGATTGAGAGCCGAAGCTTAGCTTGCGGGCAATAACCAGCGGCCGCAGTTCTCGCTCGGCCAGGTTGTTATCCGCAGGAATAGCACGATCATCAGCCCAATGATACAAGCGGTCGGCCTTCTCACGAAATATATCCTGAATCCTCCGGATGGCCGGATGCCCGGCCTGACCGCTGGTGATATTTGCTTTTACCGGGATTTTCGAAGAGGGGGTGGACGAGCCGAAGTAACCTTCCTTGGCCGTGCGTTCCTGATATCGCAGTCTGGCCTTAAGCCGAACATTCTCTTCTTCCAGCTCATTAATCTTTTGCTGTTTGCTAAGGCAGTCTTTGCAGTATGTCATATACATCCCTGTCTGAACATTGAATCTACGTTCACCAACTTGGTTAGTATGGGGTCTTTTGGGCTTGTGACTTGAGTCTCATACGGCCCCAACGGCTCCAACCATCCTCCAACCGCCAAGCCACCCGTAACTGACCGGTTACGGCGAGAAGCGGTGTTGCGCGGGATTTTTGGGATATGTTCGGGCTGTTGGTATGTATGTGATTTTCGACGTCGACGGGGCGTTAGCCGTGACCGCTTGCGGGTTTGCGGCCTTTATCATAAGATAGCAGTCTGTGAGTCTCATTTGGGTGATTCCCTAAAGAAGTCGGTATGAGAGGTGAGTCATGAGCACAAAGATGACCCTAAGATTTGTTCTTATTGCTTTGGTGCTGGGCGGCTACGGCGCGGCGGCGCAGAGCGACACGTGGCAGAAGCTGAACCTCAGCAGGACGGACATTGCCGGCGCTACGGTCTATTACGAGAAATGCTTCGAGCCCAATCTGCCTTTTTTTGAAAGAACCTACCGACAGTTCCTCAAAGCGACAGAAAGCAAGCAGACGGAACCTCTGCCGAATAGAGACCCAATCATCGCCGAGATTAATCGCATCCTTGGAATTGCGGACGCGAACATACAGACCCAGCGCGGAATGCTGGAAGATCTAACCCGGCCTTTGCCCTTTCCAAAGCCGACCTTCTTTCTGGTTACGCAGGGTACCACCAAGGATTTCCTCCGGGCCGGCGGAAAACTCCCGGGTTTCAAATACGACAAAGCCACCGACACCGCCGAGTATCACCTCCAATTGTGGTGGACATCGAACACGGCTGCCACGCAAACTCCGCAGTTTGCCTTCCCTTTGAAGTCCGAGGCTGAGTTCGAACAAGTCGTTGCTCTGCTGTTCGGCAAACTGACAGAGATCGTTTCGGCTCCTCCGGCGACCGCAACGAGAGTGGGCCTGGCCATACATGAAGTCACCGAGGCAAGTCTGGTTAGCCGATTAAAACCGCAGGGGCCCTATTGCCGATGGTTCACCGACGGTTTTGCCAATGCGATAACATCCGAGATATTGAGCAAGCACATAAGTGAGAACCAGGCCGGAGAGTATTGCCAAATGCTGGACTTCCGCGAGTACGAGGAGTTGGAGAAGCAAATCAATCTAAGATACTGGATGGCCGGACAGTACTGTGTCTTTCCCCTTGGGCCCCCAATCGACTGTGAGCAAAGGGTGATTGATGCTCGCTATGCCTACGCAATGCGCGAGGCCCAAAGGCTGATAGACAAACACGGCATTGATTGTGTCCGCAAGACACTCGACGAGCTTTCCGGCGCCGAATCCAGAACCGGCGACGACATCATCGGCGCCATAAAAAACGTGACCGGCGAAGACATGGATGCCCGGCTCAACAGATACCAGACCTTCAGCACCCGCGAGCAGGGCATTCCAAAATACACGGTTCCCTTCAACGCCGCGTCAAAGAACAACGATTATGAACAGATGCTCATCAACCTGCTGCGAGTGATGGAATTGCACGAATTCCAGTTCTCGGCCGACAATCTGCAAAGCTGGATGAACGCCGCCTGGCTGTTATATATGATGGGACTCGAAGATACCGGCGATGAGGTGATGCAAAACTGCATCAGCCTCTTTGAGCACAGCCCTGTGCCGGGCGGACGCGACGCGGCTTTGGAGACCTTCGTCCTTTATGCTCTTAAGTGCGGCAACCCCAAAAAGGCTCAAGAAACAGCCGAACAAATGCTCACAGACAGACCGGACCACGCCCTTTCACTCGTGGTAAAAATGTTAGTGTATGAGGACTCCGGAAGACTCGAAGAGGCCAGACAGCTCGCAAGGAAAGTTCGCACCTTGGCCAAAACGGAAAAAGACAGACAGTCACTTTCCTACAAGGCTGCATCTCGTATACTTGCCGCGGACCCGAATCAGCCCGCCTCTGATAAACAGCCTGCTCCGCGAGCAGGCGTATGAACACCATTTGGAAATGAAGGATTATGGCTGAAAGAAAACCGAACACCTGGCTTGCGAAGGCAAAGAGAACCTTTACCTCGGTGCTGCCCGTTTCAAAAAAGCGACAGGGTCAGTGTATTAGCTGTGGTGCGTGCTGCAAACTCCCGAACGTGTGTCGCTTCCTCAAGTACGCATCTGACGGAAAGTCTTATTGCACAATCTACGCCTTTCGCCCCTTAAACTGCAGAAAGTATCCAAGAACGGAAGCAGAGTTTATTACCGAACAGACGTGCGGTTTTCGATTCGAGTGAGAATCGCGATAACCGGCAGGGCTGCGTCGCCGAACCAGACGATTTGGCTGGAATGTTCCTCATGGGGGGACCATGAGGGACAAACGTCATTATCTTTTTCCGGGCGCTATGGTGCGCCGCCAGTAACCATCGCCTCTCAGACCGAGCCGTTAAAATTCTGTTTCGTACTCTATCTCTTCCTCAACAGGACCAGGCTGCCCAATGAAAGCAGCACGATTGTCGCAGGTTCCGGCGTAACCGTGAAGTCTCCGCCGAACCGTGCGTCCAACACATCGTATCCCCCGAACTGGCCAAGTTCGAGCGTGCCGGCGTCAAGGTGGGCCGTGCCGCGGCCTTGCCCGTCCACAACTGCCGCGCCAAGCCAAATATCAGCCGAAACAATAGGTTCGGCGCCGTCCAGCCGAATCTCAATAGGGGCCAACTGAAACGGAATCCACTGTTCACTGCCCGAACCCATCTTTTCAATTTCCAGAAGGTCCAATATGTTCTGCCAGTCCGGCTCGCCGGGCCAATCCACCAGAATCTCCGCTTGCGCCAGTGTCCACTCGTAGTCATACTGCGGTAAACCGGGCGGAACCGTGCCGTTTGACAGCCAGGTGTTGACGCCCGATGTGACCAACCAGGTTTCCGCTCCTGCCGGCGAGGCCGGCCAGCCTGTCAATGCCAGGCACACACAAATCACTGTAAACCTCTTCATACGCGTCACCTCCAAGGCTCCCCTTCAACCGTCAAGTTCCTTAGCCAAGGTTGCTCAGCCAACTTCTATTATACAACTTTCTCCGTCGCACCTGGTTTTTTCTCACTGTTATATGGGCGAGCACACTGCCAAAAACCAGCAGTAGTGCGGTAGCCGGCTCCGGTACCGGGGTCAGGTCATCATCCGTTGTTTGCTGCGTCGGAGAATTGTTGGGTTCGGGTCCCACGTGCGCGGCGGATGTGCGGGTGCGCGGTCCTGCTGCTCCGCTTGTAATGGAACCGGCTCCGGCGATATCGGCGGCAGTGGGAATCAGGCCGCCGACCGGCGCGCTGAGCGATCGGGTTTCGACATCGAGTCGCTCATACTTGGAACGTTCGAATACTGCAATTACTATTTTCGGGGCGTCAAGCTGAACAACGGTGGCCTGCGCGGCAGGCTCTCGCACGTCGCCGAGCCAGTAGAGGAACTGGTAGCCCGGCTCTGGCGTAGCCCTCAGAGCCACGTTTTCATTTGTGCCAAAATGATGTACGCCCACCTTTGGGGTCACCATGCCGCCGGTGGAAGGGGTCTGTTGCATCAAGAGCACGGAGGTACCGACCTGTGCGCCGGCCGGCCTGAGGGCAGCGGCGCCCAAAATGACGCTGGCGAGAATGATTCGTGTCCAGCTCCGGGATAACAACTTATTTTGTTCCATCAAGCATTCCCATACAGTATTGTCGCAAGCTGGGAACCTGATTAGCTTTGTGCTGCTGTTGCCGGCAACACAAGGGGCAGCATTGCAACGTTTTTCAGTAGTGTCTCTTGGCTGCGCGGCAGAGTGTCACCATGGCGCCGCCGCTGCCGAGCAGAAAGACGGTGGCAGGTTCTGGCACGGGTGACGGCGTTGGCAGCCCGGCAACGGTCGCTCCGATGCTGCCGCCTTCTATAATGCCGAAGCCCTCCTGAGGAGTCCTGTCGCTGCTGAACAAGAGGATCGTTGAACTGGCGCCGCCCGGTATCACGCCTGCAAACTGAGGCAGAAAGAGATACATTGCGCTCTGCGGGGTCACTGCGTCTGGTGAGAAGTAGGCGAAAGAAGGCTCAACTTCGGCTGCAAGAGCGGCTTCCCAACCGATGTCACTAACGATAGCTTCGTCGAGTATGCCCACGGAGAAGGAATCAATGCTGGCGTTGGACGAGGCGGAACTGACGATCTGGTAGGCATAGACGTACTGTCCTCCTGAGAGCGGATTGTTCTGATAGCTTTCGTAAACGGCGTGGTCGATGTGCCCGGCAATTCGTCGCCCGTCGTAGGTGTAGTCAAAAAGGACGGCGTCTGGCCCCCATCCGGGCAGGGTTCCGGTGATGGGCAATGCGTGCAGAACGGGCGCGAATAGCAAGCCGACAAGCACCCGCAAAACGAGGAAGTTGAATTTTATGTCGGTTTTCATCATCCCTCTTTCCCCTTCAATAATCAGAAGCGTCCGAGAAGGCACGCAGACATTATTGCTCCTCCATGAAGAAGACCTTCCTGTCAGTAACAGTTGAGTGTTCGCGCCTGAAAATGCTTTGCCTCCGAATTTGGCAGTGACACCTTTGCGGCGCTTACCTGCTAACCCATACAGAATTTGCTCCGCTCCGATCCGAAAAGGTGCGAATCACTATAGCCGCACCGTTGCGTCCTCCACCCCCATTTTGGTGTTATTTCTTGTACAGAATCCTGACTACAAAAGAACCTAAGTTAGCCAAGAAGCAATAACTGAGATCGCTATTCAGTAGCTCTCTCACAACCCCCAATTCTGATAAACGTATTAGACCAAATTTTGGTCTGCAGGTCAAGTGTTTTCCCGGTTTCCGGGCGTTTTTGGCGTGTTGAGCGGAGGCAGCGTCCTGTAAAAGAGGCCCGAAAAGGGCGGAAGCACGGATTTGGGGGTGGGCGGGCCAGAGGAGTTTTTCTCGTGGTTCAGTTGTGGGTGGAAGAATTTTCCGCTCATACTTTGCGGCTGGGCGGACCGGTCTATTGGCCTGGTGGTCTTTCGCGGACTCAGCCGAGAATGGAGTAAGAGCAGGGCGGCGTGTCACGTGTGGTTTTCAGCTCTTGTCTTTCTAATGGGTCGCTGCTGAGCGAATCGGCTGATATTTCGGACAGCCTGGCGAAGACGCTGTTCGTTCTCCACAAGAGCGATGCGCATGTAGCCTTCGCCGTTCTCTCCGAAGGCGCGGCCCGGAGCAATCGCGACCTCGGCGTGCTCCATAAGATCCATCGCATAGTCGATGGTGCCCTTGCCTCTGAGGTGTTCGTCAGGCACCCTTGCCCAGACGAACATGGAGGCCCGCGGTTTTTCGACCTGCCAGCCGATTCTGTTGAGGCCGTCGCAAACCACGTCTCGGCGAGACCGGTATTTCTCGTTCTGAGCGATTATCTCCTCGTCGCAGTGGCGAAGCGCAATTATGCCCGCAATTTGTATAGCCTGAAAGATACCGTAATCGTAGTACCCTTTAATCGTCGCAAGATAATCAAGCATGTCCCTGTTGCCGGCGGCAAAGCCGATTCTAAAGCCTGCCATATTGTATGGCTTGCTGAGGGTGGTGAACTCGACGCCGACGTCCTTGGCGCCTTTGACGGATAGGAAGCTGGGCGCCTTGTAGCCATCGAAGCAGGTCTCGCCGTATGCGAAATCATGAATCACCGCAATTCCACAGCGCTTCGCCACATCCACCACGGGCTCAAAAAATCCCTTATCCACCGTCATCGCCGTCGGGTTGTGCGGGTAATTGAGGATCAGCAGCTTCGGCTTTGGATAAAGACGCTCGCACACCATGGCGATAGTATCTACGAACTTGGCATCGTTGCCCAGAGGCACGGATATGACGTTTGCCCCGGCCAGCGCCACCGCATAATTATGTATTGGAAAGGCCGGGTCCGGCACAATCGCCGTATCGCCGGGCCCTAACATAGCCAGACATAAATGGCTGAAGCCCTCCTTCGACCCTATGCAGGCCAAGACCTCAGTTTCCGGGTCAAGGTCAACATTCCACAGTTTGGCGTACTTTTTCGCAATTTCGCCCCGGAGGTTTTTTATGCCCTTGGAGGCACTGTATCGGTGGTTTCGCGGGTCGCGTGCTGCTTCGCAGAGCTTGTCGATGACGATTTGCGGCGCGCCATCGGAGGGATTGCCCATCCCCAAATCGATAATATCAGCCCCCTGCTGGCGCTTGGCGAGTTTGAGCGCATTCAAACGCCCAAACAGATAGGGGGGCAAACGCGTTATCCGCTGCGCCGGAAGTATCTTGAATTCACCCATAGCGTACCTGACAAGTCAAAATTAAGCCCATCTTCTACACAATCGGACAGTCTATAGCGAAGGGATAAATTTTCAAACGATTTTGTTTGGCGCCAGTCCTTGGAAGTCAGGTGGACGAACTTTGCTCGCCAAGAAGTAAGTTCTCACTGTTCTTGTGAAAAAAAGTTCAGCAGGGCCCATTTGCCATAACCTCTTTTGCTGAAAGAGGTTACATAGGGCTGGCGGCCTTGGGTGCGTCCTGAACCACAAGAAAGATTGCAGAAAAACTGAAATTCCTGTTGCGGACAGCCCGACATTAGCGTAGAGTACTCTGTAAAATAGAGTACAGTGCAGTCGTCGTTCTATTTTAAGGAATCTTGATATGGACATGACAAGACAAGAGGCCCGTGATTCGCTGGACCAGATTCGAGCGGTGGTGAACCAGACAAGAAGAAAGCTTGCTGCCGGCTCGACCGCCCCTGCTTTGATTGTCTGGGGAGCAATTTGGTTCATCGCGTATCTTGGGACCTACATGAGCTACTTATTGGGCTCTCCATCCTACTTCGTTCAGCTTAGCGACCACATCAACATCGGTATCAATATGGCTGGTTTGTGCTGGCTACTGCTAATCCCCATTGGGGTGGCTGCAAGCTGGTTTATCGAAGTCCGGAGAGCGCCAACGAAGAGGCAGCATAACAAACGCTGGGGCCTTTGCTTCTTGGTACTCTTTGTTTACGCAGGTGTATGGCTCGCGTTGCTCAGGCCCTGGAACGAGTATCAGATGAGTGCTTTCTTGGCCTCGGTCCCTATGTTCGCCTATATCCTAGCGGGCGTTTGGGCCGACAGAGTCCTACTATGGGTGGGTGTGGTTGTGACATTGCTGATCCTGTTCGGGTTCTTCCTGCTTCATTTTCAGCCGCTATTCTGGCTATGGATGGCCGTGTTAGGTGGCGGCACCCTTGCCGGAACCGGCTTATACATTCGCTTATGTTGGAGATAGTCATGGCTCAACTCGATAACATGATACATCAGCCGGCCCGGCTGCAAATAATGTCGTCGCTGGTGGCCCTTGAGTCGGGTGAGCAGGTCGATTTCGTCCATCTGCGGAAGATCCTGAAGCTCACCGACGGCAACCTCGGGGCACATTTGACCAAGCTCGAAGATGCCGGTTATATCAAGATCGAAAAGACGTTCGTTGCGCGCAAGCCGCGAACCTTTATCAGCCCCACGGGCAAGGGCCACGACGCCTTCGATGAACACATTGCCGCCCTCAAACAAATCATTGGAGACCCAAAAGGCGGCTGATGTGTCGCCGTCAAATAGGTTAATCCAATCGGTATGGCTGAAAGGAGATTCTCATGAGTGAAAATGCCGGCGGCGGCGACGACGTCGACCATATTGAACCTGGCCGTATCGGCGTAAATCTGCATGCACCCGCCGGCGCTGGTGCTGCCCGCGATGCAGAGGATGATTGTGCAGTCCCTGTCAATTTATCATTTGATTGAGAAGGTCGGCCGCTCACGCCGTGTCTCTGGCGGTGAATGACATTTGCTTCATCGCTTCAATGATTTCGGTCGAATCGAATGATGTTGTGTCGATGTGTTGCACCGGCTCTTTGAGGAAATCCTGCTTTTCCATATTAGTCTCTGAACTTATAGCTCAACAACTTGTAAATGAGTTTTGCGGCGAGAAAATCGGACGCCTTGCTGTGCTCGTTGGGACACAGCTCGACAACGTCAAAACCGACGACCTGTCTTTTCTCAAAGACCGTCCTCAACAGAGCCAATACATCATACCAGAACAAACCGCCAGGCTCCGGCGTCCCGGTCGCAGGCACTACCGACGGGTCGAAAACATCAAGGTCGATAGTGACATAAACCTTATCCGACAACCGGGCCATAACCTTTTCAATCCACTCGGTGTTGTCGTAAATATCCTCGGCAAAAAAGATATTGTCCCTGTTGATAAACTCTTTCTCGCAAATATCCATGCTCCTTATGCCGACCTGAACGATTGGGGCCAGATCTCTTGCTCTGGCCATGACGCAGGCGTGGTTATACTTCGAGCCGTCATATTCATCCCTCAAATCGCTGTGGGCATCAAGCTGCAAAACGATAATGTCCCTGTCTCTGCAACAGTGCGCCATTATCGCCCCGATGCTAACGGAATGCTCGCCGCCAAGAACGACCACAAATTTGTTTTGTTCGATATAGTCCTGTACCCTTGCTTTGACGGCCTCGACCATTTTCTGCGGCGACGACTGCGGCGGGAGGGCATGATCGGTGAATATGCCGTGCTTGTAAGGTTCGGAGTCGGTTTCTATGTCGTACAGTTCCATATTGGCCGAAGCCTCTATTATGGCGTCGGGACCTTTGTCTGCTCCTTTTATCCAGGTGCTTGTGCGGTCGTAAGGAACCGGCACTATCACCACGTTTGCGGTGCTCAAGGCGGAATAATCTTCCGAAAGGTCCCCGAAATTGATTGCTTTTGCCATAGTGGTTTTGTATCCGCGTCTATCGCTGCACAAAGAGCCCCATTGAACGAATGGTTCGCGGCGAATTCGGTTGAAGGAGGCCCTTTAGTCGAACAGGAACATTGCGAGCGCCACGGTTGTAGTCCAGAGGTCTCTTTTTCCTCGGCCGGTTTGTGTTATGTTGGAGGTCCTGATGATTAGTCCGCTGGACTTATAGACCTGCTCCTTTTCCGACCACGCCTTGTCTGGGTCAACCTCGAGTCCCAGTGTTGTGCCGAGCATACCGGCGGCGAGGTCTTCGGCCAAATCCGCCGCTTCCTCATGGTTCATGCCGTGCCCGTGCACCTCGCTCAGATACCCCCAGTTTTTGTCGCCCTTGGGGATGGCAATGCCTATCGCGGAGGCCACCAGCCTGCCGTGTTCGTTCGTATCGGCCCTGGCCAAGACACAGTAGCATATTTGCCCGGGAATCAGCCTCCTGAGGCCTTTTTCCCTGCTGACGACCTTGCAGCCGGGCGGGAGAATGGACGATACCTGTACGAGGTTCTGCTGCGCCACGCCAGCCTTCTGAAGCGCCTGCTCGAAGGATTTCAACTGGTATTTATGCTGACCGACTCCCTTGGTAAGGAACACACTGCTGGGAACGAGATTGTCCATCCCAAAGCCTCCAACTGCTTTTCTTAATTCGTCCGTTCGGCCTGCAATGCCGACTCACTGCTGCCTGTTCCGTGCAATCGTGTTGTTCTTTCGCGGATGTTCTGGTTCTTTCAATCGGCTCTGCCGAGCCGCCATCCGTACAAAGTGCAAATTATATGCTTGTTTCGCCCGCCCACAACATTTTTTTACTCAAACTCGCCAAGTTCTGCCGCAGGTCGGACCCGCCTCGACGAGTTCCATTCCATATTGGGCCATCCACCCCTGACCAGTACACCCCGGCACACATTGTGACGAAGGCAGGAAGCGGCTACTGGTGGATTTGTTTTTTTCGGTATTGAATATAGGCCTGGCGCATGGCTATGTAGGGCTCGACGGCGTCGGCCTTGAAGGCTTCGTACTCGCCGATGTGAAAGGATGCGTCGTTGATGTTTTTTCCGGCGGATACGCCAATCGCGGCCTCATCAGGTTCCAGGTAGAAGACCGGATTAAGAAAGGCATCTCCCAGCCTGCCAGCCGAATCGCGCAGGGTGGACGGCCCAAGGAGCGGCCAGACGATATAAAAGCCGTCGCCTAATCCGTAGAGGCCGAGCGTCTGGCCGAGGTCTTCCTCGGTTGGCTTAAAGCCGAACTTGTCCTGCGCCGGGTCGCCGAGGCCAAGGACGCCTATCGTGGTGTTGACGACGAAGCGGTGCACTTCATTTCCGGCGGCGTGGCCCTTTCCCTGCAGCAGGCAGTTGACCAGACGGACAGGCGTGGTCAGATTGTTGAAGAAATTGCGGATGCCTATCCTGGCCGGCTCCGGTGCAACATCAGTGTAGAACTCGGCGACCGGCTTGACCACCCAGAAGTAGAGCGTGTCGTTCAGCGAGTACATAATGCGATTGACGGGCTCGAGGGGGTCTGCGATCTCAACCTTCTGCTCGACAAGCTCCTCTTCCAGCAGGTCAAAATCCTCATCGGCTGTTGCTCCGCCGCCCTTATCTGAGGAGGGCCCCCCTTTCCTGGCGGCAGCGATGACCTTCCAGCGGTTCGCCGAGGCATCCGCACTATAATCCGAAGATTGCCGTTTCTCAGAAACCGCGCAGCCGGAAAACATAAAGGCCAGGCCGACAACGGCCAACGCCATCGGTTTGACGCCATCGCTCTTGATAAATGTGTCAAAAGCCCTCAACTGCATCTAATCATCCCCACAGGAAACTCTCAAGTTTCCCTGCCAAATGGTTTAATCAGAATGAGCATCTGCGGCAGGAGCGTCAGCGCCGCAATCAACGCTATCAGCATAGCCAGGCTGGTCAGCAAACCGAAGTAGATGGTCGGAATGAAATTCGATAGGGCCAGAATCGAGAAACCGATGATGATTGTCACCGAGGTATAGTACATCGCGTGCCCAATGCTTGCGTGGCAGCGATGCATCGTAGGCAGGTACCTGCGGTCCTTGTCGAATTCACGCTTGAATCTGTGGATATAGTGAATCGTGTCGTCGACCGCAATTCCCACGCTGATGGCGGCGATGGTTATCGTCATCATATCGAGAGGCATGTCGAGCCATCCCATCACGCCGAGGACGGCGGCGATGGAAAGCACGTTGGGAAATATGGCAATCAGGGCCAGTCTTAACGACCTGAACAGGACCAGAAACATGACCATCAGTGCCAGGACTGTGATACCCAATGTCAGTATCTGGGAGCCGAACAGGCTTTGCAGCATGTTATTGTAAAGCACCAACAGCCCGGCAAGATGAACATGCTCGGCCTGAAGCCCCAGTTTGCCCGTCAGGTCGGCATTAATCTCTTTGAGCAGCTCGTTGCGTCTGAGAGTTTTTTCGGAGTCCCTGACTCTCACCCAAAAACGGACCTCGTTGTCGGCCACAGAGACATAGGGCCTGACCAGCATGTTCTTGAACTTCTCAGGCGTCTGGCTGTAGAGCAGGGCGAGCTCGAAACTGTCGAGCGGTTTGCCGTCGTTGAGGTTCTCTGCGATGCTTAACATAGTGGCCAGTGAGAGCACCTTGCCGGATTCTGGTATGTTTTCCAGATATTCGTGAACGGCCTTGATGCGTCTGGTCTTCTCGGCGGTAAACCAGTATTTCTCGTCGTTTGCGGCGTGGTCAAATTCGTCGAATTCGCCGAAGTCGTCGCCGCCGGGCGCGGCGTCGGCCTCGCCCGCCGCCGCCGGCGCGCGGGGCCCCTCAAATTCTACGATAACGTCGAGCGGGGTGGTGCCGCCGAGCTTTTGGTCGATTACCTTCATGCCTTGATAGATTTCGGTGGTTTCCTTGAAGTAGTCGATGAAGGAGTTCTCCACTTTTAGCTTTGCGATGCCGACGATGCCGGCGATGAGGACAAGGCCACTGACGAAAACTATCAGCCGACCGTGAGCTTCAGTAAAAGCGGCAGTGACGGACGTTATGGAAAAGCGCATGGGAGGCCTGCGGACCGGGCGGTCTTTCGGCATCAGCATCAGCACGGAAGGAAAGAGCAGAAAGGTCACTATCAGTGATACAATCAGGCCTGCAATCATCATCCAGCCGAACGTGATGACCGGCAGAATATCACAAAGCAGCAGAGAGCCAAAACCCGCTATCGTTGTCAGAACCGCATACACACAAGGCTTGAGCTTCCCCTGGACGGCATCCAAAACAAGCTCGCGGTTGGGCGTCTGGGGGGGACTTTGCAGCAGCAACTCTCGATACCGCACAATCAGGTGAATCACTATGGACATAGTGAGAATCAACTGCAGAGAAATGAAATTGGACGATACGACCGTCACCTCCCATCCGAACCAGCCCAGCAGGCCAATCATGCAGACGACCGAGACCGCGCAGCAGAGCATCGGGAGGCATATCCAGCGTATCCTTCTGAAGATAATGCCCAACGTAAGAATCAGAAGCGCGAGCACCCCCAGACCGAAGACCTTCAGGTCGTTCCTGATAAAGGTGATCATGTCGTCCGCAATCATGCTCACGCCCCCGAGAAACAGCTCCGCATCGCCCCGATACTTGTCCATGATGGCCCGTATCGCCACGATGTCCTCGCGCCGCTGCCGCCGCAATTCGTCCCTGTGTTCTCGGAACTGCTCGGTCGCTTGCTTTAGTTCGAGGCGCTGCGGCGCGGTCAGTGAGCCGGCTGTCTTCTTCTGTCGTAAATCGTTGCGCCGCTGCAGCAAATCGTAATAAAGGTCATCGTCAGCGAAGTTAATCAGCAGCGCCGTTGTCCGCAGATCGGCGCTTATTAGCAGCTCTCGATAAAGGGGACTATTGCGAAGCTCCTCGCGGGCCAGGTCCCTGTCCACTTCGGGCGATTCGAGAGTCAGCAAATCGCCCGTAAGCTCCTTAACGGAGCGCCTGGGACTTTCGAATAAAGGGACATCGAGAATGGAAAGCGCCGATTCGACGCATTCGAGCAAGGTCAAATCATTGCGCAGGCGCGCCAGGGCGGCCAGGGTTTCGGTGGAGAACAGGTCGCCTCGCGGAGCATACGTGAGGACGAGAAAGTCGTGCTGTCCGTAGCGCGAGCTTATCAGGCGCGAGTAGCGGAGGTCCCGGTCGTTCTCCAGAACGAGGGTCTCGGCGGAGGCGTCGAGACGGAAGTCTTTGACTCCGAGCGTCAGAAATCCCACCACCGCCAGCATGCAGACAATGACCGTCTTGGGATGCTGCATGACCACTCGGTCGAAAAAGAATGACGCTGCTGTGGTGGTCTTGGTCATGATACCGGTCTGGTCGAATGAATTCTGCATCAACTGGGCCGGGGCTCCTGCAGTCGGGCAAGAAGCTGCTCGACGGTCGCGGTGCGAAGGATGTCATCGAATTGCGACCGATAGGTCAGGAGGATGCTGACGCCCTGTATTTCCACGTCGTATATCTTCCATCGCTTGTCGACCTTGCGGAGCTTGTAGAGGACGGCTGTCTCTTTGTCCTTTGATACCAGATGCATCGGGATGTGGATGGTGTTTTTGTTTTTCTGTTGTACGGCGGGCTGGAAAAGGGCCTTCTCATCGGTGTAAAGGGTTATTCTTTCCTGGTATGAGGCCTTTAGTCGTTTGACGAAAAGCTGGGTGAATATCTCTCGTTGTGGGTCGGTAAATTTCGGCCAGTTGTCTCTGCCGAGGGCTAACTTGGCCATCAGGGGGAAATCGAAAATCGGGGTGACGATTTTGTCGATTTGCCTGTCTTTTGCCTGCTGGTCGAGGTCTTTGTTCTGAAGGACGGAAACAGCCGCATCCCATTTGAGTCGCACCAGCTCGTTTGGGTCGGCGGGATAGTTGGGGTCGTTGGCGTCGTTCGGCTCGTTCGTGTCGTCGTAAGCCGCATTGACCCCCTGATGACCGGCAAGGGCCAGGATCAAAATGACAAAGCAGAAAATTCTCATGCCAACTCCTTATGTCGCACGTACCATATCACAGACCACAATCTTACCGTCCCGGCGGCGACGTTGCAAACCTGAATTCGCTATATGAGGCCGGCGGGTTCGGCGCGTGTTGCATGCCTTGCTTATGTTATCGTCATATTCATCCGAATATGTTTGGCTTCTTTTCGGCGGAGCTGCCTTCGTTTTGCAGATGCGCAAAATTTACCCTGGCTGTGCATTTGAGGCGCTATCAGCAGTTTGCTGGCAGCAACCTCGCGGTTGGTTTTTGAAAGGTCGTTATCTTCTTTGCTGGTTTGTTTTCTTGGCAGGGAATTCGGGGGAGCGGCCCCACCTTGGCAGGTCTGATCAGAAGGTGACACCTATAGAGAATATGACACCCAAATTCATGTCGCTTCCGTCCATCGGAATCAAAAGACCGAGCTGACTGACGGCATCAAGGCCCTCTGTCGGCCACCAAACGCCGACGACCCCCAACAATCTATGGTCCGACCCGGGCCGCGCGGCCTCACTTCCAACCAGTTCAAGGTTCAGTCCAAAATCTGACCTCGCGCCCACCTGCCAGTTGTTGTAACTTCTCCAGCCGGTCTCATCGATATATGTCCGGCCAAAAGATGCACCTATTCTCCAGGGGTCGATCTTCTTGGAGAGAGCCAAAAACCCGCCACTATACCATTCGCCCACACCGAATCCTCTGCTTTCTTTTCCGGTGGGGGCAAAAAGTCTCCCCCCAACCGCGAAAGTAACGGGCTGGTCCTCTTCGCTTATAACTTGATACTTGGCATACAAGTCAGTATCGTTGAACACACTGGTGCTGCCCCAGCCCACGTAGCACACAGACGAGTACATTGCGTCGACCCCCACTTCCAGGCGGTCCGAGAAGCCTCTTCTGTATGTCAGCTCGTTGCGGATTACCCTCGTGTCCCATCCGCCAATGTCCCAATCCTCAAACCAGAAGCGGTAGTCCAATTCCTGCTGCGCCGCGTCAAGCGTTATAACATCGCTAATGTGCCTGTAAAGGAACCGCTCAGCCGTCTTCGCTTCCGTCACCGATACCGGCAGAATGCACAACAGCAACAAGTACAAAGCGTTTCTGAACAATTGTGGTTTCATCCTACCAACCTCCTTAGAAAAAGCTGCACTTTCAAAATAATATACGTCCACTTTGGCGGATACTTTTACACACGGCCCGGAGCACAACTGTTGCATACCATACGAGCAAGCCTTACTCTTGCCATACGTAAATTTCCCTGCTCCGTGGGGCATTCGCCCGATTGGTTAAGCTGACTGAAACTCGTGTCCCGTGACCAGTGAATAGTGGCTCATGGATCGCAATTATAGCGAAGAGGGTGTTGCGGGCAGGGTACAGCGTGGAGGGGACTTGGCGGGCAAGGCCGGGCGGGATGCGTTGATGGGTAGATGAGGGAGGCGGACAAGGCCGACAGATGGCCTGCGGCGGACAAGCGGCGGATAAGTCTGCGTTTTCGGACGGGGCTTTTTTATTGCAGGCAGGGAATATGTGCTTTGGTGTTGAAAGGGTGCGGCGGGAGGTTTATACTTGAGCTATGGCAGAAGAGACAAAGCAAAGCAGGCCGGGGACAAACGATGGCAGGCAAACGGATGAGATTCAGGCGGCAATCGAGTACGGGATTGATGTTTCGATGCTGGTTGACAATCTCGCCAGAAGCTGCACGGAGCGTATCATTCGGCATCAGGCGGCTCTCAACACGGAACAGAAGCTGCGGAAAGCGAGGCGGCTGTGAGCAGCGATTTTATGAGCCTGCTGGAGCGGCTCGTTCGTGGTGGTGTGGATTTCGTGATCATCGGGGGTTTTGCGGGCGTCGTGCACGGATGTACATATGTCACGCAGGACGTGGATATCTGCTGCGACTTTTCGGCGGCTAATCTGCTGGCGCTGCAGGAAGGGCTTTGCGATTTGCACCCGGTTCACCGGATGACGCCGGAGCGTAAGAAGCTTGAGCTGACAGAGGAAAACTGCGGACAGTTCAAGAACCTGTATCTGGATACGGACATCGGCCAACTCGATTGCGTGGGCTTTGTTGACGGCGTCGGCGATTACAGCCAGGTCAAGCGCGCCAGTGAGGTGGTCGATGTAGAGGATGTGCAGTTGCGCACGCTGAGCCTTGAGGCTTTAATAAAGGCTAAAAGGGCGATGAATCGGCCGCGCGACCGCGAGGCTGTCGTGCAGCTTGAAGCGATAAAGCGTCTGAAAGAGGCTGGCGGGTGGGGGACGGATTAGTCGCTCGTCGCTCGTGGTTGGTGGCTCGGTGAGAGGGTGTTAATTTGGGAGCGAGGCGAAGGCAGGTGGAGCAGGCGGCGGAACGATTTCCAGTTTCGTCGGCGAGAAGCAGGTAAAATGAAAGCGTGGCTCGGAAGCCACGCTTTTTGCAGCCTAAACGGAAGCTGCCCCATCAACCTCCTTCAAAGCCATCCTGGTGGTTCGGTTACTATCTAGTATAGGGAATCGAGCGGCGTTTGTGCCTCAGGTTTATCCGGTATTTCGGAAGTTGAAACCCTTATTATGCGCTGCGGCAAACCGCAGGGACGAGCGGCCGCAGGGCTTATGGTGCGGTGCGAGCGGGTATTGCCTCGGCGCTGGAGGGTGCAGGCCGGAGTTGGTTCATTTTGGGCTGGGCGCAGAAAAAGGCCCCGGCAGGAGTCTAAGCCGGGGCTCAAATATGGTTGATAATGTTCGGCTGCGCTGTCTGGCAGCCGATGTCACGTTATATCCTCGGCGAGGGTCCCCCATACAAATGGACCGGCTCGATCGAACGAGTCTGCCACCTACTCCAAATGGTCCCCACTAACGCGATGCAGCACAAGGCAGCTGCAATGACGGCCACGTACAATAACGGCGTCAGTATGGGCACTTGCGCAAAACCGGCGCGGGAAAGGAGCATACCAAACGGCCCGAACGGTCCATAAATCGGGCAGGCGGCCAGCACTAACAGTGCCGCAAATAGATGCCAAATGTTCATGTCAGAGTTCTTCGTTTCTTTTCTCCTTCAATGCTATTAGTAATCATTCGACTGTCCTTACACTTGTTACGAATATTAACCCATTTTGATTGCCTTTTGTAAATCGGGCATTGCCCTGTTTTTTTCATAGGTAAAAACCCTTATGGGGCGGGGCAATCTTGATAAAGGGCTCGCCGAGGTGTATTATTATGCGTGCTGGAAATAACACGGTGAATATTTAATAGTGGATTATGAAAAAAACGGGGTCGCACAAGCGATATGCGTCACACGTGCCGGCGGATTCGCTGCACCGGTTTTTCGTGTCGTCGGAGGCCTTGGAGGGCGAAAACGCCATTCTGAGGGGCCGGCAGGCACACCAGATTTCGGAGGTTCTGCGGCTGGGGCCGGGGGAGCATATCATCGCGCTGGATAATTTTGGCTGGGAGCATAAATTACGCTTGACAAAGGTTGGAAAATATGAGATAAGAGCAGAAGTGGTGGGGAAAGAGCTGGCGACCAGTGAGCCGGCAGTGAGAATTACGCTCTTTCAGAGTCTGGGCAAGCAGGACAAATTCGAATGGGTGCTGCAAAAGTGCACTGAGATCGGAGTAGTCCGATTCGTGCCGGTTATTGCCGAGCGGAGCGTAGTTCGCAACTGCCGAGAGATCGGGGCGAACAAGCTGTCGCGGTGGAAAAGGATTATCACCGAGGCGGCGGAGCAGTCGCACCGGGGCGTGGCGCCGGTACTTGACGAACCCATCAAGTTAGAAAAAGGGATGGCCGAGCTGGAAGGTTTCGAACGCTCGCTGATAGCGTCGACCAGGGCTCAAGGGATGGGCCTTCGAGACTCCCTTCGTGGCTGTGGAGCGTGTTTAACTGGAGGGGTGGGTTTGGCTCTGATAGTGGGCCCCGAAGGCGGTTTTACGGAGGATGAGGTCGAGCGTGGCCGAGCCGGCGGCGCCATCCCTTTCACTTTGGGCCCGCGGATTCTTCGGACGGAAACGGCGGCGGTCGTTGCCGCGTCGGTTATTCTCTACGAGCTTGGCGAGCTGGATGGGCGAAACGATTCGCATCCGGGGGGGTGAGGGAATCATGCTTTACCTGGTTGCGACGCCGATTGGCAATCTTTCCGACATGAGCGCCCGGGCTCTGGAGACGCTTGCAAAGGTCGATTACGTTGCGAGCGAAGACACTCGCAAGACGGGCGTGCTTCTGAAGCACTTCGATATCAGGAAGCCTCAAATCTCCTTCCACGAGCACAACGAGCGGCGGGCCGGCCGCAGGATCATGGGTTTGCTTGAGCAGGGCAAATCCGTGGCGCTGGTGACCAACGGCGGCACGCCAGGCATATCCGACCCGGGCTTCACCCTTGTGCGCAGCGCGGTCGAGGCGGGGGTGGAGGTGACGATGATTCCCGGCGCGGCAGCTTTTGTTATGGCGTTGGTCCTGTCAGGGCTGGCGGTGCACAGCTTTACGTTTCGCGGCTTTGCGCCCCGCAAGAGCGGTCAGCGTCGGCGGTTTCTGCAAGCGGACAGAGAATCCCCGCACACGCTCATCTATTATGAAAGTCCATACCGGCTGCGAGGATTCCTCGAAGATGCGCTTGAGGTTTTCGGCGACCGCCGGGCGGCTGTGGCGAAGGAGCTGACAAAGATGTTCGAATCGGTCAAGCGCGGCACCCTCTCAGAGCTGCTCTCAGAGCTGGACGCAAAGCCGAAAGGCGAATACACGATAGTCATCGCGGGGCGAGATAAAGAGTGAGTCCGTGAGTAAAGTTGGGGGCGTCAGGGCCGGCCAAACACAGCTCGAATAGCTCTGTCAAGACTGGTCGTATAAGCAATGCAAATCGAGAATGTAATTGCCCAGTGAAGTCCCAACTAGTATCGGCAGCAAATGAATATGACAACAACGGCAAACAACGTGAGGATGACCTGCGCCGGAGCGGCATTGCGATCGCTGATGCAGGTTTCATTGATGAGACCTCTCCTGTACATTATGAGCAGCAGGCCTGCGTAGATAATGTTCCAGATCGGAAAGACTATCATCCAGCCACGCGAAGTCTCCACCATCTGCATTGCTGCATAAAGCCCGGTAGAGATACTGACCAGAACCGCAAACAGCAGCATCAGAGACTTTTCCCACATCAGTTTCTCCCGCTTGCTGAAGGCATGAAAAACAGAATAACCGAGACCTGCAATGAAAGGAATGAGCATTAGTACCAGTAAGAGCGGGTGGTCGTGATGACGGAAGGAGGCAAATAACTTATGCAGGTCAGCTCGCATAGTGCTGTCGGCAAGGCATAGGATGACAAACATGGCGCTCATGGAGAATAACGTGGCCTCATCATAATGAGGACTGAGCAGGCCGCGTTTCTTCTTTGCGGTCTCGCTGGGGCAGGCAGCCTCACCCGCCGAGTCCGTTGGTGCGGCGGATGCCTCTGCAGGAGGGGTAGCCGCCAAGGCGTGATTGCTATCGGGACCTGTCTCACCTGACGTGGCAGCCGGGCCGACGGACTCGTGTTGCGCAGGGGATAAAGCTGGGGCTGCCGGTACGATTACCACACTCTTACATCCGGGACACTTTCCCTTCTTGCCCGCGTTGCGGTCAGCAGTGCGTATTTTTCACCCACAATTTCCGCATTTGAATTGAATCATAGAACAAGACTATTCAAAACATCTCAGTGCAGTTGAAGCCACGCTGCACAAGAAGCGGTATTCTAACACCAACTCGGCCCTGCGTCAAGCAATGGCGAATGTGGTTGGGCCGAGGGGGCGGTTCTGCGAGGCATTTTGTTTCCTTTCCAAACTTGTGCTTTGGCCGGTCTTTGCCGTTAGCTGCGATAGCTTATCAGGTCTGGGTTGAAGATGCGAGGGGTTCTTGCTTGCGCCTGGCAAGAGCCGCATGTAAAACCGGCCTTCGGCCGGCAAGTCCGCCAAGAGACCGGCGGGCGAGCGGCGGACAGGCCCGCCAAACAAACCCGCCAAACAAACGGCGGGTAAACGGCGGACAGTCGGCGGACCTTCAACGTATGGCTGTTTTACATGCCGATTGCCACATACACCAAGACGGCAGTTTTTTTGTGGAAAAATCAGGTTTTTTGACTTTTTTTTCACGATGGCTGTCACCTTTGTTCATTTACTGTTCCTATTGTATTGAGCAAGCAATATCATGCTATTCGAAGGGATTTTGGGTATGTCGGCAGAAATGCACAATGAGATGGATTTGCTGAAGGCAAGCGTCAGAGGCGACACGGTCGCGTTCGAAGCAATTGTCAAAGAGTACCAGTCTTTCATCTGCGCAATCACCTTCAGCGCCACAGGAGATGTCGAAAAGAGTGAAGAGTTGGCGCAAGAAACATTTGTCAGTGCATGGAAGGACCTGGGGCAACTGAAAGACCTGAGCAAATTCCGAAGCTGGCTTGCCGGCGTTGCCAGAAACCTGGTCAAAAACTCGCTGAGAAGTCGCCGGCGCGATCCCCTGAGCAAGGCTGTCCCAATCGATGAGATCGAAGATGCCGCGACGGGGGATTCCGAACCTGCCGAGACTGCGATAGGCAAGGAACGACAGGTGGTCGTTCGTGAGGCATTACAGCGCATTCCTGAAATCTATCGTGAACCACTCGTTCTTTTCTATCGACAAGAGCAGTCGGTAAAGGAGGTGGCAAAGCAGCTTGAGCTATCGGAAGACACTGTGAAGCAGCGTCTTTCTCGCGGGCGAAACCTGCTGAAAGAGCAGATCGCAGGAATGGTCGAGAGTACTATCAGACGCACGGGACCCGGCAAGACCTTTACTTCAATCGTCATGGGTTCGGTCACAGCACTGGTCGTGAAGACCTCCGCCGCGGCCACGGCTGAAGTTTCGGCGGCCGGCCTCGGCAGCGCAAGGACTCCGCGTATCACAACCGTGACCAGCGGTGTAAGCGCCAAGCTGATTACAGCAGCAGCGGCAGCGGCCGTGGCTATTGGGGCTGTCTTGATATACAGGCATATTGCCAGATCTCCTGAAGAGCCGCTTTTACCGGAAACAGTCAACACTATGTCGATGCGGGAGAAAATACCAAATACGCATGAGGTGACTGTATCTGGAAACATGAACGTTCGCTCTGCCGCAGATGAGAACGCAGCGGGCGGGCAAAAGGAGGGTGTGATTGCGGTAGATCTGTCGGCGGCTGCAGCGGAGCATGAGACGGACGATAGCGCAGCAGAAGACATTGATTGGCAGCCGGAGCACTATAACACCAACGATGGTCCCTACAACCATCTGGTATTTAGCGACGGCGGGACGGTCTTTCTGGCAAGAAGGGAGGCTGACCGTTTTGAGGTGACGGCAGTTGATTCGGTGCAAGGGCGTGGTGGGTATTACTCGAGAGGAGTTTCTCCGGACCTGCTGACGGTTGCCAGGGGGAAAGCGTACGTCATGATGGGAGATGAGCATAACCTCATCGAAGTAGATCTGGTCAGCGGCCAGAGGCGAATTGTGGCAACGGACATCGAGCATTACTGTCAGCATTGGTCGGGAAGGGTCTACTGTGTACAGGGCGCCCGTCTGGTGGTATACGATTTCAAACGGTTCGCTTGGCGCGATATCATGAGTCGACCGTTTGGCCGTTTCCTTAAGTTTCCAGGACATAGACGAATAGGGAAAGGTTATGCGAGGCGAATGGCGATTTCATTGGATGAACGGCATTTGGCATTCACCGAACCGAATGTTCCTCCGATGCGCATGGAATTTTATGTCGATGAGGTCAATGACGTCGGTATCGATGTTCCACTGTACAGTCATCAAGAGTACCACAAGGCTAAAGACTTACCTGATGCTGAACCGCAGGACGGCGATGAGGAATCCTGGGTCAGGTACCATCGGGATACAAAACTGGTTGTTCTCGATTTGACGACTGGTGAACAGGTGCGGATGCCTACGCCCTTTGCCTCGCCATTCGGGACCAGCTCTGGCGGTGGGTATGGAAATGGGGGCGTTGAGCCGCCTCCAATAGTGTGGCATGACGATAACACCGTGCTGGTCGCAAGGGGGGACAGGTTCTTCGAAGGTAGGTTATGGCTTGGTATTGCCGCTGTCGATATCGGGACCGGCCAGATGTATGACGTTGCAGGTATTCCCGGAATTGCCGGATACCATAACGCAATTCCAGGCTTTCGAGTGGGCAAAGAAGGGCGGGTGCGTGTCACTCTTATTACTGAAGCTAAAGAAGGTTTCAAAAGGTGGGTTGAAACCACATACAAAGTCAACTTGGAGGAGGATTCGCTTCTTGAAGAGGTAACACTTGCACCTGATCTAAGTATTGGGTCTATGGAAGGGACACCATGCATCCTGTACAAGGACAGTCCCATAGAACAATCGAAGCACGCTGCACTGGTCGAGGTTTCACCAGACGCAAGTAAGGTTGCATGGAGTAAGGTCGGTACTCGAACAGGACCGGGACGCATGGGTGTGTACATTTTCGACGTCAATGAAAGAACAGTGCGAAAAGTCACTGATGGTCGTATCGAGGGAAAACTTATGTGGGTTGCCGATGAAGACATGGTTGCCGCCGAGCTACCGCAACTACCTTCCGGTTGGCAGCGCATCAAGACAAAACCGTGGACTTTACCAAAGCCCATTTCCCAGCCACCTGAGGTTGTTAATGAACAGCCGTCCCAAGAGCAGTTGCCTCCTCTTGTTGAGGTACTGCATTTGGGATTTTCAACCATTAAACCAACCTATGAATTGGGTGACTCGGTTGAACTTACCCTTTGGATACGCAACCAGTCGGCCAACGACTATACCTTCAAACTGCACCCCGAACTTTCAAGTCCGCTGGAAATCAGCATCTCGCATCCCAACGGAGTCATTGACGCTGATTTTGGGACGAAAGAGCAACCATTTCCGTTTGATCCGCTGGAACTCAAAGCTTATAAATCTGTCAGCAGCACCCGGACAATTGAACCAAACGTTGCCGGTGAATATACTGCCACGGCACGGCTTTGCTTTGATACTGAAGACTGGCCCGGACAAGTCACTTGCCCACCGACAAAGTTCACAGTCAAAGAGCCGATTGAATACGAGCGGTATGTAAAGCAGGAGTTTGACCGTGGGATTGCCGAAGTACGTAACGGTACAAAAACAGTGGTCGAGTTCAAGAAATTGGCCGGAGAACTGGGACCGACTGGCCTGAAATATCTGATTGCAGAAATCGAAGCAGAAACCGACAAGCGTTTTCGTGCGCAGATGGGCGGGGCAATACGGCAGATGTTAAGCCCGGAAGCATTGCCGTTTTTCAAGAAGTGTTTTACCCAAGAGATGAAGATCGACCATGAGACCATTGTCGACTGCCTTGTCAGCTTGTACTATGACGAAAACGCGCAGGATGAGACCCTGGAGGTATTTTTCCTGGCCTTGACTCACGAAAACGTTCGCTATCGCAGAAACGCGGTTGAACGCCTGGTTCGAATCAAGGATGATCCTCGCATTGTGGCTGCACTTGCAGAATCGGTGCATGAGGATGACGCGGAGATTGGAGAGACATCGGCTCGTTATTTGGCAGCCAGTGAAGGGCTCACTTTAGCCGACTGGTTTGCAGCGGTAGAAAAAGAACCAACTTATACCAGATATGCTACGTCAAAATGGATCCTTCACATACTCGATAAAGAATGGAATATGACATACGGTGATCTACCTGAACTCGGACCGGATCACTTTTCGAAGAATTCCGAAGGGCTGGACGAATTCCTGAGTATCATCAGGGCCTGGGAGATATGGGCAAGAAAAAATCCGAACTCCTCAGCCAGAATTTTTCACCAAGGCTGAGCAGTGAGTTCATCCTGCTGATTAGAGTCATGAGGTCAATGGTAAAACGAAAACAGTTGTGCAAGAGGATTTTACATAGAATTTACAGAGCCGCTAGCGCTTGAGGCTGTTATACTAACCTTTGGACTAATTTGGTCCATTAAATAGTGAAGGAGAGAAAGAGATGCACATACGCAAAGAGTCGTTTGCTTTTCTGCTGATTATGCGCTCGGGCAAGCGGCTTTATCGCAGGGTTACGTTTGTGACCATTGTGAGTGTGCTGCTGACGGCGATTATTGTTCTTACGGCGCCGGCGGTAACAACCGGGCAGGGTGAGAACAAGGATGCGGCGGTTGAGAAGGACGGCTATTCGATTTCCGGTCGTTTGTTGGATAAGCCCGGCGGCAAGGGCGTTGGCGGAGTCATCGTGGGCGGGCCAGGTCAAAAGTCAAAATGTAAAGTGCAAAGCTGGGAATCAAGGTGGAAGAGGATGCGGCAGAGCGCAATGGGCCTATCAAAACCGTTCGACGGCTTAACCGCGTGCCATTCAACCAAAAAGCAATGGGGTTATGTTTCGGGTTCGGGGGGTTCGGTCTGGTCGAGGTCCTGGCCGGGAGGTTCTATGCCTCGCATCTGGTTATAGATGGCGAGGAATTTGTCGTAGGCGACGCCGTTACCGGTGGGTTCACTGAGCGGGGGCAGGGCAGCGGTGGAATTAACGGCGTTGTTGAGCTGCTGCATGGCGGCGTCGAAGGCGGCCTGGAGGTTTTCGATGAAGGCGAGCCAGTCGGGGCCGGCGTCGGCGGCGGGTTCTTGCGGCGGCTCTGCGGGTGGCTCGGCTGGCGGCTCTTCGGTTGTTCCCTCGATGGTTTGCTCAGAAGATTCGCCGGCAGCCTGGGCTTCTGCGTCCGGAGGCGGGGGTTCTTCTTCGGGTTCTGTCGGCGGAGTGAAGAGGGTTTGCAGGGCGGTTACGAGGGCTGCGAAGGCGTTGTTGAGCGCCTGGGTTTTGTCTTCGGCGTCGCTGACGGCCTGCTCGAAGGCCTGTTGGGCGTCAGATACGGCTGTGGACTGGTCCTCTGAGAGCTCGTTGCCAGCGAGGAAGGATTCGACGACGGCGCCGACGGAAGCAACGGCAGCGGAGGCGTTTTCGGCGGTGACGGTCCGGACCTGTGCGGCCTCGATTCCGGCGATTTCGTCGAAGAAGTTTATTCGCAGGCGCAGGTCGGAGACGCCCTTGAAGTGTCCTTCCTGGAGGAGTCGTATGACGCCCCGCTGGCCGTCGGGCTGGTCGCCTTCGGGCTCTTCGACGGCTTCGGTTGTCTGGGGCTCGGTGGTCTGGTCGATTTGCTCTTCTTCGTCTTGCACTTTTTGCCAGCCGTAGGCATGGCCCGGGTTTACGCCTTCAACCTGCATAGGTCACCTCTTAAAAACCGTAGGTAAACGTATTTTCTCTATAATTGGTTATCGTAATGTGCGGCAAAAAACTTAATGAAAAAAGTGTTTTTTGCGGACGTGGGGCGTCTTTGTGCTTGCAGGCGGGGCGCTCGGATTTGGCATGTGGGGTTTTGGCGGTGAAAGGTGTTGTCTGACGGCGGGTGTGGGAGTATTGTGTGGTTATGGCACTGAAAAAGGGGCTGGCCGGAGAAGCCAAGACGATTGCTGTGATGATTCGGATGTATTGCGGGGATCATCACGGGTCGGTGAAAGGCGCGTTGTGTTCGGATTGTGCTGGGCTGCTTGAGTATGCGAGGGCGCGTCTGGCGAAGTGTCCGTTCGGGCCTGATAAGGGTCCGTGTTCGAAGTGCGAGGTGCACTGCTACAAGCCTGAGCTGCGGGGGCGGATAATAGAGGTGATGCGATATGCGGGGCCGAGAATGGCGACGAGGCATCCTGTTCTTGTGATAAGGCATCTGCTCAAGAAGAGATTGGGAAGAGAAAACAGGCGGTGATGTGCTGTCGCAGGATAGCTATGGGACAAGCCGGCCGAAGAGGGTCAGGGGTGCGGTTTTTGTGATCTTTACGTTGGCGAACTTTCCTGCGAGGGATTCTGGTCCGTTAAAGACGACGATGTAGTCGGCAGAGGTTCGGGCGACGAGCTGGGGGTTGTTGGCGGATTCGGCGGAATTGAGATGTGGCTTTTTGCTCGGTCCTTCGACGAGGACGCGGACGGTTTTGCCGAGAAAATCGCGGCTCAGGCGGTCGCTTATTTCTTCCTGGATCGCGAGCAGCTCGATGTTTCGCTTCTTCTTTACTTCGGGGGGGACATTATCCTGCAGTCGGTTGTCGGCGGTTGTTCCGGGGCGCGGTGAGTATTTGAAGATGAAGCAGTTCTTGTATCGGGCTTCTTTGACGAGGTTGACGGTTGCGTGGAAATCGTCGTCGGTTTCGCCGGGGAAGCCGACGATGAAATCGCCTGATAGTGCGATGTCGGGGACAACGGCCCTTGCTTTATCGAGGAGTTCGAGATATTGGGCGGCGGTGTGTCGGCGGTTCATTGCTTTTAGGATTTTGTCGGAGCCGCTCTGGGCGGGCATGTGCAGATATGGGCAGGCCTTGGGCAGGGAGGCCATGGCGTGCATAATCTGGTCGAAGAATTCTTCGGATGGGTAGCTGGTGACGAACTTAATCCACTCGATGCCGTCGATGTTACTCGCCGTTTCGAGTATGTCGGCGAGGCACCAGGTCTTTTGGCCCGCGGTGTACTGGTAGGAATTTACGGTTTGGCCGAGCAATGTGACCTGTTTAACGCCGTGGTCTGCGAGTTCTCTTATTTGTTCTATTATTGCCGCGGGTGGGCGGGATACTTCCGGTCCTCGGACGTAGGGTACGACGCAGTAGGTGCAGAAGTTGTTGCAGCCTCGCATTATGCGGACGAAGGCTTGGGCTGGTATGTGCCGGTCGTCGATGCCGCAGGCGGATTCGAATTGTTCGAGGGCGCGGGCCTGGCCATTTGTCGGCCGGCGGATTTCTTCGGTTACAGCGAGCGCCTTATTTCTTTCGCGCAGGGCCCTGGTGACAAGCTCGACTATCTGGGGTATCTGTGTGGGTCCGCAGACGATATCGACGGCATCGTGCCGGAGCAGCTCGCTGCCGAGTCGCTGTGCCATGCAGCCGATCACGCCGACGACCAAATCGGGACGGGCCTCTTTTATGTGTTTCAGGTGGCCGAGGCGGGAAAGGACCCTCTGCTCGGCGTGGTCGCGAACGGAGCATGTGTTTATCAGGACGACGTTGGCCTGCTTGACGGTGTCGGCAAGGCGGAAGCCTGTTTTTTCCAGCGAGGAAGTGATCAGAGCGGTGTCCAGCTTGTTCATCTGACACCCAAAGGACTCAATATGTACCGTTTTGCCGCTCATAAAGAAAGATAAGTATAACCGAATAAGCCAGCAAAATCAAATTAGGTGTGCTGGTGCGGCAAGCGGTCCGGTTTGGAGGCAACCTCTTAGGCGGTCTGTCCGGCCGAGGCCAGGGTTGATGGTTGGCAAGGCGGTCTTGTCTTGGGAGGCGGCGCGCGGTTATTGATGGGTTTTTATTTCGCCGGCTTTTTTGAGGGCGGTTTCTGCCGATATCGGGCCGATCAGCTCGTGGATGATGGTCGCGCCGAGTATGACGCTGATAATGATGTCGCTTATATGGTCGAATTGGTGGTTCTGCTTGATAATAAGTGCGAGGCCGACGACGATGCCGCCCTGCGGGATAAGTCCTCCGGCGACGTATTTCTTTACGTTGGCTGAAGCTTTGGAGATGGCGGCGCCGGTTATGGCCCCGGATACTTTGCCGGCGGTTCTGAGCAATACGAAGAACACAACGAGCGGCAGGTAGTGCACGAGGACGGAAAAGTCGAGCTGCATGCCGCTGAGTGTGAAGAAGAGTACGAAAATAAGCTCTTCGGTATAGCGTTCGATGATTTTGAAGATTTTGTCCCTTTTTGTGTTGTAGTTGACGACGATGATTCCCATGGTCATTGTTGCGAGCAGCTCATCGGTGCGGAGGAGAGTGGCGCAGCCGAAGCAGAGGGCCAGCAGTGCGGTAATCGCGACGATAAAGGCGCCTTCTGTTTCCTTTTTCATGTGTTTTGTGAGCAGGTTCAACAGCAGGCCGAAGATGACGCCGAGCGCGATTCCGCCGAGGATAACGGCTGCGGGTTTCAACAGTGAGGATGAAAGGTCGAGCTTTCTGTGCGCCACGAGGGCCTGTGCGAGCGCGACGGCGAGGCTGTAGTTGACGATTCCGAGGACGTCGTCAAAGGCGGCGACGCCCATGATGGTGGAAGTGACGGGGCCTTTTGCCTTGTACTCGTGTGCGACGGCGAGGGTGGCGGAGGGGTCTGTGGGTGATGCGAGACAGCCGACAAGCAGGGCGATGGGTATGAAGGTGGTGGTCCAGGTTGCGTCGGGGGCGTGAATGAGCAAGGGTGCAGCGACAGTAATTCCTGCAACCACTGTGACAAAGGCGAATTCAGCCTCGCAGAGTGTGATGTAGACGATTGTTTTGCCGAGTTTTTTTATTCGTGGGTAGAGGAGTGTGCCGCCGACGCTGAACGTGATAAAACTGAGGGCGATGTTTGTAACGATGTCCGTGTGTTGGGTGAAGTCCTGTGGTATTAGGCTGAGCAGACTTGGGTTGAGGATTATGCCGGCGAGGATGTAGCCGGTGACTTTGGGGAGTTTTACTTTTTGTGCGGCCTCGCCGCAAACGAACCCGACGAAGATAATAATTCCCACAAGCGCAATCGACGGCATATCGTTATCCTTAATATCGGTGAACAGTATATAGGGTTATGCGTGAAAGGCAAGGGCTTGATGGGCCGTGGGAAATCGGCTACGTCGGGGTAAGGGAGCGATTGAGTTTTCGCTGGAGGTCTTTGAGGCGGTTTGTCTGGTCGAAGCCAAGCATGATGATGGGGAATGCGGTTTTGTTGTGCATGAGGGGTTCATCCATATCGACCCATTTTCGTGCGGCGCAGCCGTCGGGCGTTCCTGGTATGGGTGAGAAATCGGCGAGCATTCCGCGGATGCCGAGGCTGTTGACGAAGCGCATGGTTTCTTCGAGCTGCTGAATATCGGTGTGTGGGTGGCCGAGGATGTGGTAGGCTGTGATGTTGGCGGGTTCTGCTCCGGCTTTTAGAAGGTGTTCGACGGCGTGTGCCAACTCATCGGAAAAGACTTTCGAGCCGGTGCGTTTCTGCCATTGGGCAGATGCGCTTTCGAAGCCGAGGTAGAAAGTCTTGAAGCCTGCCCGGACCATCAGGTGGGCCAGCTCTTTGGTGAGAAAGCGGGCGTTAAGGGCGTTCGGGCTATGAAGATTCACCCTTATATTGCGTCTTAGGATTTCCTCGAGGAAGGGCATGAGGACTTTTTCGGTGTCGAACAAGAGGGCATCGTCATAGAAAGCGATATTTTGAACTTGACGTTCTGCCAGCAGTTCGAGCTCGGCGAGAGATCGTTCCATGGGTCGGGCTTTGAACTTGCCATAGACCCTGGGGACAGAGCAGTAAGTGCAACTAAAGGGGCATCCGTCGGAGAGTTTTGTCACCGCGACATTGAGCTGTTCGTAAGCTTCCCACAGGGCCGGCTGGTTTGGCTGCGGCGACATACCGAGATATTTCCACAACGGCCCCAGCTCGGCGCCTTGAACGATTAGGTCGGCATCTGAAGCCTGGGCGTGGCCGCCACAGAGAGTGACATAGTTTCCGCCGAGGATGATTTTGGCGGCGGGCTGCAGGGTGCGGACATCCTCTATGACTTCTTTGATGCCGGGGTACCAGTATGTCATCATTGTTTGAACGAGGACGAAATCGAAGGGGGTTGTTGCTCTGAGGAAGTTTTTGAACATATCTCGCGGCAGGCCGAATCGGCGGAAGTGGCGGGGGATTGTCGCCAGGCAGGGGGGAGATTGAATCCTTTGTTCAAGGAATCGCCCTCGTCCCCACTGGTCGGATTCAAGCTGTCTGTGTGGTGTGGTAAAGGGATGGAGGCGGTCGAGGTAGTCGAAGAGTGTGAACCGGGCGCGGTTTCGGAGGTAGCCGGCAATGCTGAGTAGGCCGTAAGGTTTTAGCCAGAAGTCGTATGCGGCGAAGTCGTAGATTGGCGGATTCACGAGCAGAATTCTTGGGATCATAAGTTGTTGTGGTATGGTTTCCACATTCAATTGGGTCTTGTTGCAAGATCGACTTTTGTGCGAAGGCGACCCTTGCAGATTGCCTTTCTCATACGAGCGAGGATCTACTTAATGCACTGAAACAATCCTGACAGAACACCTGGCCCGAGTCGATTCTGACGGATTGGTCCTCGGCGATATTCTTTCTACCGCAGCACTCACACGTCACGGTTTCGGTGGGAATACTGACGATTTCGATGGGCGGTCGATGAGGTTCGGCCCGTTCTTGAGCGGATGTATCTGCCGTACGCCTGGCGGCGGAGATCCTGTGGGTTGAAACACGCATCTTCTGCCGGGCCTCAAGCTCTTCTTCTATTGGCGTTAGCACCTGCGCCTCGATTTGCGGCCTGAGTCTTTTTTCGGCGGCAGCGATTGCTCTTGTGAGGTCTTGTATTCTGGCTTCTGCTCTGCTGCGCTGTTCGGTCTCGGACTGGGCCTGTTGCTGGGCCTTGGCGGCCTGCTCTGCATAAGCTCTTATCTTTTCCTGCATCCGGCCCTGGGTTTGTTCTATTGTCTGGGCGGAGGACTCGGCCTGGGACTTCAGTTTCTGTTCGGTTCCGCTGATTGTCCTGGCCAACTCCTGTATTCTGGCCTCGGCGCTGCTGCGTGCCGCCGCCTCGGCCTGTGCCTTTTGCTGGGCTGCGTTTACGGCGTCGGTCAACTCCTGGAGTTTTGCTTCTATCGTCGTGCGCTGTTCGGTCTCGGCCTGTGCCTTTTCTTTGGCTGTGGTGACAGCTTCGGTCAGTTGCTGTATCTTCGCTTCGGCGTTGGCGCGTGCCGCTGTCTCGGCCTGTGCCTCTTGATCGGCTTTGCTGACGGCTTCGGTCAGTTGCTGTATCTTCGCTTCGGCGCCGGCGCGTGCTGCTGTCTCGGCCCGGGCCTGTTGCTGGGCCTTGGCGGCCTGCTCTGCATAAGCTCTTATCTTTTCCTGCATCCGGCCCTGGGTTTGTTCTATTGTCTGGGCGGAGGACTCGGCCTGGGACTTCAGTTTCTGTTCGGTTCCGCTGATTGTCCTGGCCAACTCCTGTATTCTAGCCTCGGCGTTCGCGCGTGCTGCTGCCTCGGCCTGTGCCTTTTGTTCGGCTGCGCTGACAGCTTCGGTCAGCTCCTGCAGTCTGGCTTCTATCGCGGCGACCTGCTGTGCCTGGGCCTGCGTTTCTTGCTCTGCTTTGTTTAGGGCTTCAGCCAATTCCTGTATCTTCGCTTCGGCGCCGGCGCGTGCTGCTGTCTCGGCCCGGGCCTGTTGCTGGGCCTTGGCGGCCTGCTCTGCATAAGCTCTTATCTTTTCCTGCATCCGGCTCTGGGTTTGTTCTATTGTCTGGGCGGAGGACTCGGCCTCGGACTTCAGTTTCTGGTCGGTTTCGCTGATTGTCCTGGCGAGCTCCTGTATTCTGCCCTCGGCGCTGCTGCGTGTTGCCGCCTCGGCCTGGGCCTTCTGTTCGGCTGTGCTGACGGCTTCGGTCAGCTCCTGCAGTCTGGCTTCTATCGCGGCGACCTGCTGTGCCTGGGCCTGCGTTTCTTGCTCTGCTTTGTTTAGGGCTTCAGCCAATTCCTGTATCTTCGCTTCGGCGCCGGCGCGTGCCGCTGTCTCGGACTGGGCCTGTTCCTGCGCTTTCGCAGCCTGCTCTGCATAAGCTCTTATCTTTTCCTGCATCCGGCCCTGGGTTTGTTCTATTGTCTGGGCGGAGGACTCGGCCTGGGACTTCAGTTTCTGTTCGGTTCCGCTGATTGTCCTGGCGAGCTCCTGTATTCTGCCCTCGGCGCTGCTGCGTGCCGCCGCCTCGGCCTGTGCCTTTTGCTGGGCTGCGTTTACGGCCTCGGTCAGCTCCTGCAGTCTGGCTTCTATCGCGGCGACCTGCTGTGCCTGGGCCTGCGTTTCTTGCTCTGCTTTGTTTAGGGCTTCAGCCAATTCCTGTATCTTCGCTTCGGCGCCGGCGCGTGCCGCTGTCTCGGACTGGGCCTGTTCCTGCGCTTTCGCAGCCTGCTCTGCATAAGCTCTGAGCTTTTTCTGCATCCGGCCCTGGGTTTGTTCTATTGTCTCGGCGGAGGACTCGGCCTGGGACTTTAGTTGCTGTTCGCTTTCGCTGATTGTCCTGGCGAGCTCCTGTATTCTGCCCTCGGCGCTGCTGCGTGCCGCCGCCTCGGCCTGTGCCTTTTGCTCGGCTGTGTTCACGGCTCCGGTCAATTCCTGGAGCGCAGCTTCTATCCTCGCACGTTCGGCAGCCTGGGTACTGGCTATTTCTTCGGCTTCGGCTCTGGCCTTGGCTTCGGATTGTGTCCTCTCTTCTGCTCTGACGGCTCGCTCGGCGTAGGCTCTGAGCTTCTCTTCCGTCTGGCCCTGAGTTTGTTCTATCGCGTTGGCAGCGGCCTCCGCTTCCAGCTTCACTCTTCTTTCGGCTGCAGCGATACTCTTGGCAAGTTCCTGAATCTTTGCTTCTGCCTTGGCGCGTTCGGCCAATTCGCGTTTGACTTCTTCTTCCGCCCGCCTTCTGGCATCCGTCTGGGCTTTCAGTGCGGCTTCTGCCTTTGCTCTGGCCTCGGCTTCAGCGTGTGCTCTTTCTCTAGCTGTTGCTATTTCCTCGGCGTAGGCCTTAGCCTTTTCCTCGGCTTCTGTCCTGGCTTGTCTCTCGGCCTGCGCCCTTGCCTGTGCTTCGTCTCTTGCCCTTTGTTCGGCTTGGGCTCTTGCCTTTGCCTCTGCCTGGGCGTTGGTCTGTGCTTGCGCCGCTCGTTCAGCGTAAGAGGTGATTTTCTCTTGCGCTTCGGCCCGTGCCTGCTTGACAGCCTCTTCTTTTGCCTGGGCTTCCGAGACGGCCCTTTGCTCGGCCCCCGCTCTGGCTTTTGCTTCGGCCTGTGTCTTTTCTTCCGCTCTGGCGGCACGCTCGGCGTAGACCCTGACCTTTTCCTCTGCGCCGGCCTCGGCATCTTTAACGGCCTTGATTCGCGTTTGGGTTTCGGCCTTGACTTTCTCTTCGGCGGCGCTGATGGCTTTGGCGACGGCCTGGGCCTGCTCTTTGGCTTTTCGCTCGGCGTCGGCAAGGGCCCCGGCCAATTCCTGTATCTTTGCCTGGGCCCTGGCGCGCTGTGCGGCTTCGGCTTGCAGCGTCTGCTCGGCCCTGGCTCTGGCTTGCTCCTGTGCCTCTATCTTCTGCTGTGCCTCGGCTACGGCCTTGCTGAGCTGCTCGAGCTTAGCCTGTGCGCCCGACCTTTTGGCAGTCTCTGTCTTTGCTGCTTGTTCGGCATTGGTTCTGGCCTGGGCCTCGGCTTTCAGTGCAGCTTCTGCCTTTGATCTGGCCTCGCTTTCAGCGCGTACTCTTTCTCTGGCTGTTGCTATCTCCTCAGCGTAGGCCTTAGCCTTTTCCTCGGCTTCTGTCCTGGCTTGTCTCTCGGCCTGAGCCCTTGCCTGTGCTTCGTCTTTTGCCCGTTGCTCGACATCGGCCCTGGCCTTTGCCTCGGCCTGTGTCTTTTCTTCGGCCTTGGCGGCACGCTCGGCGTAGAGCCTCACCTTTTCCTCTGCGCCGGTCTCGGCATCTTTAACGGCCTTGATTCGAGTTTGGGTTTCTGCTTTGACCTTCTCTTCGGCAGCACTGATGGCTTTGCCGGCGGCCTGGGCCTGCTCTTTGGCTTTTCGCTCGGCGTCGGCAAGGGCCCCGGCCAATTCCTGTATCTTTGCCTGGGCCCTGGCACGCTGGGCAGTTTCGGCTTGCAGCGTCTGCTCGGCCGTGGCTCTGGCTTGCTCCTGTGCCTCTATCTTCTGCTGTGCTTCGGCTACGGCCTTGCTGAGCTGCTCGATCTGCGTCTGTGCGCCGGACCTTTTGGCTGCTTCTGTCTTTGCTGCTTGTTCGGCATTGGTTCTGGCCTGGGCCTCGGCTTTCAGTGCGGCTTCGGCCTTTGCTCTAGCCTCGGCTTCAGCGCGTGCCCTTTCTTTGGCTGTTGCTATTTCCTCGGCGTAGGCCCTGGCGTTCTGCTCGGCCTCAGCTTTGGCCTGTCTTTCGGCCTGCGCCCTTGCCTGTGCCTCCTCTTTTGCCCTTTGTTCGGCCTGGACTCTTGCCTTTGTTTCTGCCTGGGCGTTGGTCTGTGCTTGTGCCGCTCGTTCAGCGTAGGAGGTGATCTTCTCTTGCGCTTCGGCCTGTGCCTGCTTGACAGCCTCTTCTTTTGCCTGCACTTGCGAGATGGCTCTTTGTTCTGCTTGGGCACGCGCCTTTGCCTCGGCCTGGGCTTTGGCTTCTGCTTTTGCCCTTTCTTCGGACTGCTCTCTCGCAGCCGTTTCCGCCTTGAGTCTTGCATCCGCTTGCGACCTGGCCAGTTCCTCGGCTTGTGCTCTTGCCTTTGCCTCGGCCTGTGTCTTTTCTTCGGCCCTGGCGGCACGCTCGGCGTAGACCCTGACCTTTTCCTCTGCGCCGGTCTCGGCGTCTTTAACGGCCTTGATTCGCATTTGGGTTTCGGCCTTGACTTTCTCTTCGGCGGCGCTGATGGCTTTGGTGACGGCCTGGGCCTGCTCTTTGGCTTTTCGCTCGGCGTCGGCAAGGGCCCCGGCCAATTCCTGTATCTTTGCCTGGGCCCTGGCTCGCTGTTCGGCTTCGGCCTGCAGCGTCTGCTCGGCCCTGGCTCTGGCCTGCTCCTGTGCCTCTATTTTCTGCTGTGCTTCGGCTACGGCCTTGCTGAGCTGCTCGAGCTTAGCCTGTGCACCGGACCTTTTGGCAGTCTCTGTCTTTGCTGCTTGTTCGGCATTGGTTCTGGCCTGGGCCTCGGCTTTCAGTGCAGCTTCTGCCTTTGATCTGGCCTCGCTTTCAGCGCGTACTCTTTCTCTGGCTGTTGCTATCTCCTCAGCGTAGGCCTTAGCCTTTTCCTCGGCTTCTGTCCTGGCTTGTCTCTCGGCCTGAGCCCTTGCCTGTGCTTCGTCTTTTGCCCGTTGCTCGACATCGGCCCTGGCCTTTGCCTCGGCCTGTGTCTTTTCTTCGGCCTTGGCGGCACGCTCGGCGTAGAGCCTCACCTTTTCCTCTGCGCCGGTCTCGGCATCTTTAACGGCCTTGATTCGAGTTTGGGTTTCTGCTTTGACCTTCTCTTCGGCAGCACTGATGGCTTTGCCGGCGGCCTGGGCCTGCTCTTTGGCTTTTCGCTCGGCGTCGGCAAGGGCCCCGGCCAATTCCTGTATCTTTGCCTGGGCCCTGGCACGCTGGGCAGTTTCGGCTTGCAGCGTCTGCTCGGCCGTGGCTCTGGCTTGCTCCTGTGCCTCTATCTTCTGCTGTGCTTCGGCTACGGCCTTGCTGAGCTGCTCGATCTGCGTCTGTGCGCCGGACCTTTTGGCAGTCTCTGTCTTTGCTGCTTGTTCGGCATTGGTTCTGGCCTGGGCCTCGGCTTTCAGTGCGGCTTCGGCCTTTGCTCTGGCCTCGGCTTCAGCGCGTGCTCTTTCTCTGGCTGTTGCTATCTCCTCAGCGTAGGCCTTAGCCTTTTCCTCGGCTTCTCTCCTCGCTTGTCTCTCGGCCTGAGCCCTTGCCTGTGCTTCGTCTTTTGCCCGTTGCTCGGCATCGGCCCTTGCCTTTGCTTCGGCCTCGGCTCTTGCTTCGGCTTTTGCCCTTTGTTCGGCCTGCGCTCTTGCAACTGTTTCCGCTTTGAGCTTTGCATCGGCTTGCGACTTGGCCAGTTCCTCGGCTTGTCCCCTGGCTTTTGCCTCCGCCTGCGCGTTGGTCTGGGCTTGTGCTGCGCGTTCGGCGTAAGCGGTGATTCTCTCCTGCGCTTCGGCCTGAGCGCGTTTGACAGCTTTTTCTTTGGCCTGCGATTCTGAGATGGCCCTTTGTTCGGCATCGGCTCTTGCCTTTGCTTCGGCCTGTGTCTTTTCTTCGGCTCTGGCGGCACGCTCGGCGTAGACCCTGACCTTTTCGGCTGCGCCGGTCTCGGCATCCTTGACGGCCTTGATTCGCGTTTGCGCTTCTGCTTTGACCTTCTCTTCGGCGGCGCTGATGGCTTTGGCCGCGGTTTGCGCCTCGGCTTTGGCCTTCTGCTCGGCGTCGGCCAGAGCTTTGACTAATTCCTGTATGCGGGCTTCCGCCTTGGCGCGATGTGCGGCTTCAGCTTGCAGTGTCTGCTCGGTCGCTTCGATGGCTTCGGAGAGTTTCTGGAGCTTGGCTTCGAGTTCGACTTTTTGGGCGGCTTCCTTTTCGGCCTTTTCTTCGGCCTGAGTCTTGGCGTGGTCGGCAGCCTTGGCATCTGCTTCGGCCTTTAAGCGGGCGCCGGTTTCGGCTCTTGCTTTATGTTCGGCTCTGCTGAGTGCGTCGGAATAGGCTTTTCTTTCAGCCTTTACTTTTGCCTTGGTGTCTGCTCTGGCGTCGGCTTCCGCCTGTGCCTTTTTCTCTGCGTCATTGAGGGCGCTGGTTAGCTCCCTTAGTTCTTCCTCTGCCCTTGCTCTTTCCTTGGTCTCGGCCTGCAGTCTTTCTTCTATGGTGGTTCTGGCTTGGATTTCGGTTCTTGCTTTGTTCTCGGCGGCGTCGAGGGCCTTGGTGAGTTGCCGGAGATCAGCTTCGAGTTTTTCTCTTTGTGCGGTTTCGCTTGCGGCCTTTTCCTCGGCGTGGGTTCTGGCCTGGGCCTCGGCTTTGAGTTCGGCCTCCGCCTTTGCCCTGGCGCTGCTTTCGGCCTGAGCTTGTTGCTCTGCCATGCTCAGTGCGTCGTTATATGCGTTCCTTTCGGCTTTTGCCTGTGCCCTGGCCTCTGTGCGGGCAAGCTTTTCGGCCTTGGCTTTTGCTTTTGCCTCGGCTTTGGCTTTTGCGGCGGCCTTTTTCTTATTGACGCAGGGGATGAGGGGGTGGAAGGGCCAGTGTTTTTCTCCGCATATATTGCATGTTGGTACAAATCTCTGGTCGGAGGATGGCATCGTTTCTTTGGCGGTTTCCTGAGCCGGATGGTCTTTGCTTTCGATTCTGTTCTTGTCAAAATCCATAATGCTTACACAATCAAGGCGATTGCTCGGAGTTTCTGACCTTTTTACATTTGCTGAGTAGCGAGCGGTCACCCTTGTCCGGCTAATATGATAGGGTTTGAGGGGTGATATTTCAAGGGGATAAATTTATTGTGGGGGGTCGGGGGTAAGGGAGCAGTTGAGAACTGGTATGTGCGGCACAGGTGGGTGGAGAACTGCCTTGACTTTCAGATTTGGTGGAACTGGGGGTATGTCAGTTCTCAAATTGAATAGCTACGCCGATATTCACGGTTCTTAGTATATTGTTGCGTTCAACTCGGACGACTTTACCGCACTTGATTCGCGCGAATTGGCCTTTTTCCTTTGCCAAGGCGGTTGTGCGTGGGAAATTGACTTCCACAAGATGGCCCGGGCGGACGGGGGTGGTCATAGGAAGTGAGACAAGAACGCCTGTTTTGCTGATGTTTGCGCTTCTGCCATTAAAGAATCTGTTTGCTTCGGGCAGCCAGATGCTTACGGGCCAGCTTAGATTGGTGCGAGTGTGCTTTCGTTGCTCAACTGAGGTCTCCATAATCCAGTTCTCCGTAAAAACAGTTGCTCGTTCATTTGGAGGTTATCGGCAACGTTAATTTGGATAGATTAGTGCATTTGGGGAATGTGGGATTTTTTGTAGTAAGATTTTTCTGTGTTTGCCCCAAGGCTGTTTTGCTGATTGTTTTTATGGGACGGAGTTTTTTAGTGGGGGCAGACTGACATGCGAAGAAGGGTGCTTTGGATGTATTGGTTGACAGGGAGGTTTTGGAGAGGTACAATTCTGTGGTATTCAAGAGCTTTTTGAAAGGAGATAGTATGGACTTCGGTGAAGGCAACAATATGTCGGGCGGCGGCGCGGGTGCGGATGGGCGTGAACAGGAGCGAGAAGGGCTGGGGGCGATACCTGTTTTGCCTTTGGCCGGGCAGGCAACGGCTGGGCAGCCTAAAAAGAGAAGCGGGTGGAGGATTTTCTGGGGTATTGTTTTGGCTCTTTCGGTGCTGGCAAACATCGCCTTGTTCCTGCTGCTGGTTGGGGTGGTTGCGATGTTTGCGGTAGGCGAGGAAGGGATGCTCGATGAAGAAGTGATTCATGAGGGTCCGCGTACGAGCAAGATTGCTGTGCTGAGGCTTGAGGGAGTAATCGACGATGAGCAGGCTCGGGATGTGGCCAAGCAGTTGCGGCGTGCGCGTGAGGACAAGCACGTTAAGGGTATCATTCTTCGGGTAAATTCTCCCGGCGGAACGATATCGGGCAGCGATCAAATATACAACGAGATTCGGTACAAGACGGACAAGCCTGTGGTTGCGTTTATGCAGGGAGTGGCGGCATCAGGGGGGTACTATGCGTCGGTGGCGTGCCAGAAGATCGTGGCGGAGCCGACGGTGATTACGGGTTCGGTGGGTGTGATTGGAGGATACTTGGTTCTGGCGGAGCTGCTGGAGGAGAAGCTTGGGATTCAACCGGTAATTGTCAAGTCGGGGCCGAAGAAGGACTGGCCGAGTTCATTCCGCGCTCCGAGTGAGGAAGAGATACAATACCTTCAGGATAAACTGATCAGGCCTGCGTACGAAAGGTTCGTGCAAATCGTTGCTGAGGGCAGAAAGGAGCTGCTGACGTTGAGCGAAGTCAGGAAGCTTGCCGACGGCAGCATCTATGGTGCAGAGGAGGCGAAGGAGGAAAAGCTGATTGATGAGATAGGGTATCTGGACTCGGCGATAGAGCAGGTGAAGGCATTGGCCCAGATCGAGAAGGCTCAGGTGATCGAATATCGCAAGCCGTTTTCGTTCACGGATCTTTTGAGCTCGCGGAGCGGTAAGATACACAGGATTGATAAGAGTACGCTGTACGAGCTGGGCACGCCACAGTTGCTGTACTTGTGGACGCTGCAGGAGTAGGTGCATCGTTTAGGTGGGTAGAGCAGGATTTTGCTGTCGGCGGAGCGGAAAGCAAACTAAGCAGGCGGCAGCCCGACTTAGAGTGCGGCGGGATTCTACAGGTGCACGGCATCTGCTATCTTCTGTGGCAGCGCGACAGGTGAACACCGTTAGGGGAGGGTAAGGGGTGTTGCCACCTGGGCGGCGGCCCGCCGATTCCGACAAGAGGGGCTATCAACCTGATTTTTCGCTGCATCCAGCAAGCAGGGTTTTATGCGACCGCTTTCTTTCTCTGGAAGAGGAACAGGATGATACCCAATGCGATCAGACCGGCGAGTCCGTTCTGGCCGAGCTTGTTGAGCAGTCCGGTCAGATTGGTTACCACCTGCCCAAAAAAGAGGACCTCGCTGCCGAAAAGGATCTCGACGGCAACACCCAGCGCGATCAACAAGAGGAAGATTTCAGTGATCTCGCCGATCCATCTCTTTGTTTCCTGCAGAACGTTCATTTTTTGGTCTCCTGCAATTCAGCAATAAAAAGAACAAGAATTACCGACATCCTGGCCTCTTTCTTCGGCTTGTGGTCTTCAATTACTTTAATTCTAATGGATAGCAGGGTCCGCGGGGTTTCCCACATGCAGGCCTTGTGCCCGTGACTGCATGGGCCGGGCGGGTGCAAAAAACGTATTTTCAGTATTGCAATTGCGTTTTGCGGACACGCGCGCGCAGGCAACCAGCGGTTTCTTAGGGTACATTTTTATTATTTTTTGTATCGTCTTTGGGTTCTTAGGGCGGTGATTGCGACGTTGCAATGGTCCTTTTGCCTGGGCGCAGGGAGGGGCATTTGTGCTTAAGTCGTGTTAAGATGGGCAACTTGGCCTTGACTTTGCCTGCTAAAATGGGGTATAATAATTGAATGTTACGGGGCCTTCTGACTATTGTTTTGCGGATATCGCTGATCGCCGCGATTTGCGGGTTGGTTTGGGGAGTGGTTCAGCCGAGGACGCAGTTGATGCGAATAGTGCGAGCTGCGCTGTTGTTGGTGTGTCTTTTGGTTGTGCTGGTGGTGCTAAGACTGGCGGGTGGATGATTTGGGCATTTCTTTGCTGCGGAGGGCAGTCCAAGCTGAAGATGGCAACTCGGGGCAGGCGGAAGCAAAAAGGTTCATAGTAGGGGGCTGTCGCCTAACAGCAACATCCCCGGCACTGACAAGCATCCAAATCTAATAAGAACGAGCGGAATTATTGTGCGCGTCGCGTCCTCCATCATAATGGGAAGCGGGTAAATTCGACCGGCGGTAACGTTATGTTGCGGGGAGCTGCGATTTCTTTGCGTCTGGGCGGGACGTTCCGGTCGCCTCAGAGGAAGGCCTTGTTGAAAATGTGTTACCTCTATTCGGTGGAGGGCCTTTTGTGAATAGGAAGCCGGCGCGGCGGTGGCTGCGACGGGTTGGTTTTGTTGTGCAGAAGAGAAAAAGGAGCTTGATTATGGAAAGTGAGACGATTTCAACAGGCGTGGTGAATGGCGGCAAACTTCGGTTGGCGGGTGTAACGTTCCTTGTGATGGTTATGGCGTGTTCGACTTCATTCGGGCTGGACTTCATGGGGCCTCCGGTGAGCAGCATTGGACAAGGTCGGTTTAGCGTCGGCGTTGATTATTCGTACAGCAGCATGGACCTTGAATTGAGCGGGGGCCGATGGGTGGATCATCTTGACGGCGAGTTTTTGGATTCGGGCAAAGCGCTTTCGCTGGAGCTGAGGGATTTCGAGATGAACCGGGCATACGCGACCCTGGGTTTCGGGCTGGTCGATAATCTGGACGCCTTTATACGGTTGGGCGTAGCGGACGGCAGATTCGGCGATTCGCTCTGGGCAGAGAACGAGAAATTTGAAAGCAACCCAGAACCCGCTATCGGCGCGGGCGTTAGAGCGACGTTTTACGAGAACGAGCGCTTTGCGCTGGGCGGATTGTTCCAGGCGGGCTGGGCGCGATTCGACGGCCGATTGGACTCGCCATACTGGGCCTCCGCCGACTACGTTGAAGTTGATATTGCCGAAATCCAGATCGCCCTCGGAACGGCGGTGAAGCTGTCCGACCAGGTTGCCATTTACGGCGGGCCGTTCTTCCATTTCGTCGATGGGAGTATGGACGATGAGATGAACGAGGCGGATATGGACCTCGGAGGGCTTGTGAATACTCGATACTCCTGGGACGTAAAGGAAAGCTCGAACTTCGGCGGATACATGGGCGCGAGCTTCAACGCCAATGAAAACGCCTGCTTCAACATCGAGTACCAGCACACCTCCGACGCCGATGCCATCGGCGTGAGCTTCGCCTGGAGATTCTAAGGCGAACGGTCCACACTTCTTCTGCTCCGGCTGGTCCCTATTTGGTGGGGGCGAGCAAGGAGCGGCGGCGAGAGCCGGCGATACGGTGACCGGGCGCACGAGGAACGGGGGAGCTTTATATTGGGTAAGAGACTGTCGCGTAGTAGTAAAATCCGCATAACCGATGAATAGAGCATGAAAAGCGGTAGAAATGTGTGCTGCCGGCATTTGGACCAGTGGATTCAGGCAAGAGAAAGGGCCGGCAGAAATGACTGCCGGCCCAGGATTCAATTCGGATTCCCAAGCGTTCACTCACCTGACGCAACAGGGACACTTGCCCTGGAGCACAAAGTCCTCGAAATTGACAACCGAATCGTTATTGAGGTCGAACTCCTCGCACCAGTCAGGCTCGCCGCAGCCGGAGTTCAGCCAGCAGGAAGTCATCGCCATCATGAACTGCTACCGGTTGGTGATTATCTTGATGGTGTCCGTGCCCATGTACTTCCGGCCGTTGCTGAAATATCCGGTGACTGTCACGTCGGCATAATCCTCGTCCGTCTCAATAACACAAAGACCAGCCCGATAGAACGTGATTTGCACTTTCACCGGGCCTTTCTTCTTCTTAGCGCCGAGGATTTTTATTTCTTCGGACTGAACCTCGACTCCCAGAAGGCTAAGGGTGGCCGGAACAGTGGCATTTATGCCTTCAACTTCGTATTCCTCCGGGAAGAGGAAATGGGCTTTGGCCTTGCCGTTGCTGCAGGTATTTAGCGCCTGAGGCGTAAACTTCATCGTCACCGGAACCGGCGGAACCGGCGGTGTGGCAAGCTCATACGCTCCCATGTCCACTACTGGATTTCCGTCATTGTTTCCATCTGCGATTCGCGGATTGCCATCCAGGTCAGTAATAACAAGAGCGGGCACGGCTGTGTTGTCACCGGCGTCAATACAGGGTGACCCGGACGCCAGCCGAAAATTACCCGCACCCGCGTCAACAAACCACGGGTCGGCGTCGATGTTCGCCATCCCGGGCCAGCCGCCCTGGACGTCGCTATAGGTAACAGTGCTTGAGCTGGTGGCGTCATTGAATATTTCATCCGGCGTATTGCCCCATAGGATGCAGTTGGTCACCGTCGGGCTGCTGCCCCAGTAGTTGTGGATCCCGCCGCCCGATTCGCCGGCCGAGTTGCTGCTGAAGGTGCAGTTAATCACCGTCTCGGTACTAGAGATAAACATCCCGCCGCCGGCCCATACAGCATAGTTAGCACTGAACGTGCAGTTGATGAGCGTCGGGCTGCTGTCGAAAGCGCCTCCTATCCCGCCGCCGAAATCGGCCGCGAAGTTGCCGCTGAAGATACAGTTGGTCAGCGTGGGGCTGCAATTGTTCCAATTGCCCATCCCGCCGCCGTGACCATTGCCGGGATCGGTGGCCAAGTTACCGCTGAAGGTGCAGTTGGTCACCAGAGGGCTGCTGTAATAGAAGTTGTGCATACCGCCGCCGAAGCCTGCCGAGTTGGCGGTGAAGTTGCAGTCGGTGACGGTTGGGCTGCTGCTGTCGTCGTTGTACATCCCGCCGCCGGAACTGCTGGCCGAGTTGCCGCTGAACGTGCAGTTGGTCACGGTCGGGCTGCTGTTGATGAGGTTGTACATCCCACCACCACTGTCGCTGGCCGTGTTCTCACTGAAGTTGCAGTCTGTCACCGTCGGGCTGCTGCCCACGTTTTCCATCCCGCCGCCGTCCGAGTCGGCCCAGTTGCCCCTGAAGTTGCAGTCGGTCACCGTGGCATTGCTGTCGTAGTTGTACATCCCGCCGCCGTGGGTGGCCGTGTTGAACCATAACTTGCAGTCGGTCACCGTGGGGGTGCTGGAGTTGTTTGACATCGCGCCGCCGTGGCTGGCCGTGTTGTAGCGGAAATCGCAGTCGGTCACCGTGGGGCTGCTGTGGACATTGTACATCCCGCCGCCACTGTCGCTGGCCGTGTTGTCACCGAAGTCGCAGCTGGTCACCGTCGGGCTGCTATTATGGTCGTTGTACATCGCTCCGCCGTACCCCGCCGAGTTGCCGCCGAGGAACCTGCAGTTGGTAACCGTCGGGCTGCTATTATGGTCGTTGTACATCCCGCCGCCACTGTCGCTGGCCGTGTTGTCGTGGAACTCGCAGTTGGTCACCGTCGGGCTGCTATTATGGTCGTTGTACATCCCGCCGCCACTGTGGCTGGCCGTGCTGTACAAGAATTTGCAGTCGGTCACCGTGGGGCTGCTGGAGTTGTTTAACATCCCGCCGCCACTGTCGCTGGCCGTGTTGTAGCCGAAGTTGCAGTTGGTCACCGTCGGGGTGCTGTAGAAGTTGAACATCCCCCCGCCACTGTCGCTGGCCGTGTTGTAGCCGAAGACGCAGTCAGCCACGGTCGGACTGCTGCCTTCAAGATTGTACATTGCCCCGCCCTGGCTGGCCGTGTTGTACCAGAACTCGCAGTCGGTCACCGTGGGGCTGCTGGAGTCGTTTAACATCCCGCCGCCGTACTGGTCGTCGGGCCAGGTTGGGCCGTTGGCGTTGCCGCCCGTGATGATAAAGCCGTCGAGGACGGCTGTCGCGTCAGCCCCAGTTCCTATAACCAGATGATAGCTGTTCTCGCCCCGGGTAGGCTCGTCCAGCAAATCGCAGGGGTCAATCACGGCAACGTCGTTGCCGTCAAGGTCGCCGCTGAGAATGGTTTCGTACAGCTCGATATCCCGGGCGTCGGCGTTTGGCTCCCCATACCCGGCATAGCCGCCCTTGATGGTCACGCCGTTGAGAAGCTGAAAAGCAGCCGCTCGGTCGCCGCTTCCACCCGTCTCATCCGAGTTCGCATCGGGCATATACGTGCCCTGGGCCACCCTAATCTCGACCGGCTTAACGGCCAAATTGGCATCAGCTAATGCATCCTGCAGATACTGATAACCATTTTGCCAGCTTGTCCCGTCGTGCGTCGGCCCCGCCGCGTCCCCATCCACGTAGATGATTTGGCCGCGGGCGGTCGGCAACATCATCACCAGAAACATTAACACTACGAACCAGATTTTTAGACTTGTGGAGCGCATTGCTGCCCCTCCTAAATGGAGTTATTGATATTTGCTGCGGGTGGCGTACATATATACCCTAACCTGCCTTCAAACACTCCTTTCCCTGCCGGGATTCTCCTCCTTGCTTGAAACCCTGCTCTCTTGATTGCTATGGCTCAATAATATACCTCGATGATGTGAAAAGCAAGCGAAAAATCCCAAATCTTGGAAGAATAATGCCCACTTGTAGCCTGATAACCCCCTCATCGAATGACCCTGCGTCAGTTGGAGTGCCTGACGGTGGTTTCCGGTACCGCAAAAAGTTCTTCTTTTCGGACCACTCTGTTTAAGATAAGGTTCTGGCCCAGGACTTGACTGTACTTACCCTTTGCCTCTGAGAACCTGATAATTATCAGTATTGCGGCAGGGCGCCGGTCTTGCGGCCCCATTTCAGAAGAGGTCCTACATAGCGCGACCGGACTTTGGATCCCAGCCTTTGCAGCCCCATTCCAAAACCATAGGGACGCCGCGGAAATTGAGAGCACCGCAGCAAAAAAAAGGGCCCTGCTTTGAGGAGGAGTATTCTGAAAAGCAGCGGCCCTGGGTCAAGCGCTTCTATATTCTATAATTACTATGTTTGTGGGCCGGATGAGTTCGCAGAAAAAAATGCTCTTTCTAAGTGGAGATTGGGTGAGCAAGGCAGAGGTTGCGCGCCCTCGCTCACAAACTCACAATCGCACCGGACTTTTCGAGCCTGACGGAGCGTTAGGGGACGTCGTACAAATAGCCGACGAAATGAGTGTGGATAGCAAGGCTTGCGTGGTTATTGGTGAACGTCAGGTCGTTGGGGCCCTCGACCACGGCACAGCCGTCGGGAAAGTCCCACGCGAATTGGTACTGGTCGCTGCCGGCGGTGGATTCGTATGCAGCGTAGCAAATATGGGCGTCAATATGCAGATTGGGCCCGCCGGATATGCTCCAGACCTCAGCTGACTGTGTCACCGAGAGCTTGCGAAGAACGAATCTTTTGCCCGCCGGCACGCTTAAGATAGTGGTTACCGCGCCGCCTGAGGGGCAGATGAAATACCTGCAATAACCCTCTCTCTCTGAAATGCCGGGCGACATCGACGCCACCGCCTCGTAGATCGCGTCAAGCGATTTCATCGTCGGGGCGGGCGGGCCCGGCGGGCTCCAGTTGTCTGCATCGCCAAACATTACATGGCAACACATCAGCAGCATTACTGCAAGAATCGCCGCCTTGAAGCCATACTCTTTGACCGTTTCCATCTCTTTTCTCCTTCTATAGAAGCTCTTAATATTTCTCAGCGTCCACTGTGTACACCGATACTATCCTGTGAAATCTGCCCCAGCAGGGCTGAAAGTCTCGCATCGCTCCTCCACTTTATTCAAACTCCGGATGTATGTCTCCGAATGAAGTCTGTTGAGGAAATTCGTAAAAGAGCTTGTAGCCATCCGGATAGACGACTGTATGGAACAGAACGACCCTGTTGCGTGCGTCTTCTTTCAGCCACGAAGACACTGCATCGTGCTCATCACTGCTCTTGACCCTGATGCCGATTAGTCTGGCGCCTGCCTTTCTTGCTTCATCGACGACAACGCCCGCCTTTCCATACTCCAGCACCTGGACGGGTATTATATTCATTGACTTTCCTATGTACTTTTCAAGGTCCCTGAAGTACCGATAAGGCGTGTCGTAATATTGAAGGGGATAGCGTCCGTTCGTATCGGAGACGACTATCGGCTCATTTACGTCAAAAGCAATCGGCTGGTCTCCGATTACGGCGCCGTCGGGCGTTTTCTTGATCGGCGCCGACCCTATTACTGTCCCTTTTGTCCTGGTGCCTATCAACATGCCGATGAATCGGTCGGTTGGAGCATAAACATTAACCCCCCTTTCGGCAAGGTAATATGCCGCCTCCATTTTCGCCGGTGAATCTGCGCAGCCGAGGACCAGGTCGGCATCCAGGGAATCCCACGCGATGGCGTTTATGCCGTGGGTATCATTGATAATAGCCGTCCGGCTGTCGATAAGAATAGTGGTAGGGAAGAACAGTACCTTGTCCTCTGCAATCTCAAACCTGAACACTCCTTCGGCGTCGGGCGCAAACCAGTTCCAGCCGAATCTCTTGACCAATGTCCCCGTGACAATTGCGACCTTTGCGCCGGTCATATCGACAAGCTCTCTTATCTTTTGCCCCTCATGCCATGTGGCAATATGTTCAGCAGAAAAAGCCCATGGAGAGCACTTGATATTGTGGGCCATCAACCAGTCTCTTGTGACCCTGTCGGCCTGCACCTTGATTATCGAATTCTTGTTCACTCTTATTGCGGACTTGCCGATAATTATCTTTTGAAAATCTCTTTTTCCCGGCTCATATCTTGCGATATTGATTGGTTGGACCTTATCTTGTGTGGGTTGGGCCTGCCCGTATTCACCGGAGAGAATATTTTCTGCATACCTGCGACTGAGCTTCGAGAGCTGCTTTTCTTTTGGGTCTTTCGACATCTCATAATTGGCGGCAAATAGGGACCTTGCCATCACTATGTAATAGGCGTCCCTGTTTACCAGGCCGAGTGTGAGATTTGCCAGGCCCAGGCCGTAGGTGTCCTCGACGGGTGAATCAACTATATTGCTGACGTATGATTGAGAAAACCCTTGCAATGAGTACCCTTCCTCTTTAATTGAAGAGGTAAAGTCAAAATCAGCGGGCCAACTAATTGAACCTTGTCCGGACTGCGAGAACGTTTCCGCTGCGATTGTCAGAACCAGGCAGAACAGTGCGATTAGAGCAGCTTTTCTTAAAAGGTTGGACCGGTGATTCAATCGATACATTTTCATGGCGACTCTCGTCTAGGCCAGGCGAACCTGAAGGCTTCATCGACGTTCTCGGCGCCGATATGGATCCAGTCGACGTGTCCGTCCACAAACACGAGGTTAGCCTTGCCGGAATTCAAGTCTCCTGCTTTAGCGGCATGGTAGGTGGCGAATGAATCGCCGATATCCTCGGGCCCGTAAGGGGGGTAGCGGGGCAGCAGGAGTGTATCATTCAGCACTGCGATGCTTACGCCCGGGATCATCCACATATTCTCCTCGGAGAACAGGAACACTTGCGCCGGCCTTCGGACTTGCGTCACTTTTGGAACGGCGGGGTAATCCGGGAAGCCGAGCAGAGCGTTCATGCTGTACGAATATCGAGGCTCGACAGGTATGGACGGGTCGTGAAACGGATGATTTTGCCCCGGCTGCTGTGAGACACGGAAGAAGGTCGGGCACATGTGGATTTTCAAAGGGTCTCGGTAGGACCAGAGCGAGCCGTCGGGAATTAGTACCGAGTTGTGCCATTGGCAGCACTTTGGCCCCATCCAGTCGGCCCAGGGCTCGAGAAAGAGCCAACCACCCGGATCGGGAAAAAGGGACTCATTATCGTCGGCGTAGACGGTAGCGGCAAATCCGTGCTGACGAAGGTTGGACCTGCATGTCATCGTATTCATTTGTTCCCTGGCGGTATTGAAGGTGGGCAGCAATATCGCCATCAGCAGTGATATAATCGAAATCACGACGAGGACTTCTATGAGTGTAAATGCGTTTGTTTTGATAATGTTGCCGGGCGTGACCTTGTCCGGCCTGCCTACCGGTGAATCGGCGCCGGCAGCTTGCCCATCCGCGGCCGCTGGACCGGATAACGGGGCGGTTCCGCGCCGGCTGAACACGGAGACGACCAGACGCGCAATCTGTATGAAGACAACTATTGCCAGCAGTACCAAAAAGGGCATTGCGGCCAATGCCGGCACGAGCGCGGCAGGGACGCAAGCGGCGAACTTCACAGACCCGGGAGCCTTGCCCTGCACCGTCGCGGCCCAATCAAAGAAACACAGCAGCAGCCTGGCCTCGCCGTAGAGCGACAATATGATAAGAGCGGACATAGACAGGGCCGACAGGACCATTTTCAAATGGTATGGCTTGTTGCCGCCGTTCAGGGCCCGCCTCAAGTGGACCAGGGGCATGTAAGCGGAAAGGAGGATGTAAAAGATGCCGCCGATGCCGGTACCGGGAAGACCTACCGTCATATCAGTGCCCCTTCTCGTAAATCTGAAGCCGGCGACCCATCACCATCTCCGACCAGACCGCATTGAGCATAAACACACCGTTGACTATCCGAAGAACAAAAAAGGACGGCAGGCTGGTCAGAACCTTGCCCACCTCCCTGCGCTGCAGGCCTTTCAAAACCACCGGGACCGCCACAGCCGGAGCGTCAATGAGGTAGCCGAGCAGCAGCATCGGATGGATAACCGCTGCCAATATGGGCAGCACGACCAGATAGAGCAGCGATGCGGTCACCGCGTCCCACATGGCTACCGCGACCATGGTGCGAAGATACGGCTGGCCCAGAAGCTCTCGCCAGTGCAGACGAACATTCTGTACGAAACCGTGCGACCATCGCCGGAGCTGCTTGCTCATGAAATTGTAGTTATGCGGCTCAAGCGGATAGCACACCGCCTCAGGCACAAATCGAACCCGCTGATTCTTATGATAGAAACTCCAGGTCAAATCCATGTCTTCGGCCATCGTCCGCGTTGACCAGCCGCCATTGGACCTGAGCGCATCTGTCCTGTACGCCGAGAAACAACCGGAAGAAATCAGAGGCTTGTCATAAAAGTCCTGTATGGGCTTGTAGAATGTGAATGCAAAAAGATATTCAACGTATCGTCCCCGCTCCCAAACTGTCCGGACTTTTCGCGGCAGCACAAGACCACACGCCGCAACAATGGACTCGTCCTCGAAGGCGTCCATAATCTTCTCGATGGCGTCGGGGGCCAGCGTGGTGTCGGCATCGACAGCCATGGTATATTCCGTGCGCACAAACTGCAGACCATAGTTCTGTGCTCCGGCTTTCGAGCCGGTGTTGGCGGGAGGACGAACGACGGTTACGCCCATTTCTGTTGCCACATCTGCCGTGCCGTCACTGGAGCAGTCGTCAATAACGATGATTTCCGCCGGGGGCAGAGCCTGATCGAGAAGGCTGCGGATAGTCTCGGCAATATGGTCCCGCTCATTATAGGCCGGAACAAGAATAGTCACGCCGCTCGACCGCTGAGACTCTGGCGAACCGCTGTCAGCCAAACCAGGACGCACAGCAGACGCCTGCGAAGACTGGCGCTGGCGCTCGCAATCAACCCCTTCCATTGACGTCTTTCTCATAACCTCTCCTGAACTTCGCACTGAACACCTACTGCCGAGCGCATCCGAGAGCAAATACCCTTTGGGTGCCGGATGTAGCCAAGGCACCTTCTACCTCCTTGTAGAGACCCCCAATTGTTCCAAGAAGGCCAAGAAGATTCACCTTAAAGAGGCAAACGGCAGTTCGGTGTGTCTGCCTGCAAAGCGAATCACAATTGGCGATAAAGAATTGTAGCCGGAATGCTGGGCCCTGTCAATTCCTTTTTACCTTAGGTTTAGGGTTTTCACGACGATTTTTGGGCGGCCGTTGCTCAAGGGGCTTTCATTTGCGGCGTATCCGTGGTTACAGTACCAAAAGAAGGGGGGGCCGGTCAATATCATGGCTGCGGCAAGACTCATGACCGCCATCCAGAGCGGTATCAACTAATGTTTATAAAGAGACTCCTGCAAGAGACATTTTTTGCAGCGCACGGCCATCCCTGAAAGATATGGAGCTTGTGCTCGTAAAAACGCTTATGTGATTTTCGGGTTTATACCCCCGAAACAACGATGTCCGTAAATACGAGGCTCGGCGTTCTTTGAGAAGAATAGATCCACGGGTCATTGGCGACCTCCATGAGCTTGTGCCAGAATTTCAGATGGTTATCGGCAATATTCATCTCGGCCACGGCTTGAGCAGGCACTCCATTTTCAAAAAGATGGCCCATGATCCCGATAGAAGTGTCGCCGGTCGTAGGGTTGGAATTGCCACCGACGAAATCGGTCACGAAAATACCCCTGCCGAGGTCTTTCATAATCTCTTGGACCGATCTGTTGCCCGGGGGAATGATCAGATTTGAAGGGTCTCCTGTTGTTGGCTCCCAATCGAGCTTTCTGCTATAATACCAATCAATGAAAAACTCTCCAAGCACCCCGGATTCGATCATCTCTCTCCTTCTTGCCGCGAGTCCGTCCCCATCGTACAATCGACTTCTCAGACCTTCTACAACAAAGGGATCATCAATCAGTGTCAGATGGTCGCCTGCAATCTTCTGCGCCCTTTTTCGCGATTTTCACCAATCACAAAATGGTTTTCCTCCTTTCAGCGTCAAAAATTACGAGGACAGATCCGTCGATTGTCCACCAAGCGTGATAGGTGCTCTGAAAGAACTGAAAAAGAAGGCAAACGGTAATAATCCATATGTGTTCATATCTGATGATAGGCTAAAGGTTATAAAGAAGAAATGGTCAGACTGGCAGAAAGCAGGCAACTCAGACGAGTGGAAAAATGAGATGATGGTGAATAACACCCACAGGAACTTCCAATCGTATTGCAGAAAAGCAGGTATAATAACTTCAGATAGGTTGTCGGTCCACACCCTCAAAAAAGCATATGGGACAAATTTGGCAAATTTATCGACTCCAGTCCATACTCTGAAAGAATTGATGGGACATAGTTCGATTACAACCACTATGAAGTTCTATATTAAGAGTACTGATGAGAATAAGAAGAAGGCGGTCAGAGGTTTGGAGGGGCTGATGGAGTAAGTGAAAGGTCATATTATTTCTGTGACACGTCCTCTGTTGTCGGGGTATAATGGAGAAAGATTAGAGATGTTATTGATTTAGGAGGAAGACATGAGTATTGATACCGGAAGGGCTGAATTATGTTTTTCAGGCGTTTAAGTGGGAAATGTCAGATTGTTATTGGATTAATAATAGAAATCGCAGTATTGATTGGTCTTTTGTGGAAACACGCAGATTTATATGATTTTGAGTGTTCATTTTTTCTGCTTCTGGCGTTACCTATTCTTATGGTCTATCATTGGTTCCTTCTCAAGAAAGAATACAGGAAAAATAGATTCGGTCTGGCAGTGCGACTAAAACTGTTCTTTCTAACAGGACCGTCAATTATCCTGTGTTTATCTCTGCTCTTAAGTATTAATTTTGAATTGAAAAGGATTCGCCTAGTTGGAGGTTCCACTAAAGAGATGGGAATGAAGTTAATAAGGATGGCTCAAGAGAAAGATGATAATTATCCTGTTAGTATCCCACAATGGGTGAATTACAATGTCGAAAAAATGAAATCTGATACCATAATTTACTCAATGCTTTTGGCAAGCACATGCCTTCTATATAGTAGTAGATATAACTCAGGAAGACCAAAAATGCCTGGTGGATAAAAAGGATTCTGTAACTCGTACCACTCCCAACCCATATCTATCTCATGCCCAAAGGCTCAAAATTCTCCCTAACTATGACTCCCCTACTACTCACATATAACTAACTGGAAAATAAAAAGGTACGCATTTGGGACGCAAATGGCTCAAAATGGGAGAAAATATCAGTGGAAATCAAAAAGAAAAAGCCCTGTAAGTAATTAACCTACAAGACTTTAAGAAAAATGGGCGATACAGGGATCGAACCTGTGACCCGCTGATTAAGAGTCAGCTGCTCTACCTGGCTGAGCTAATCGCCCGAGAAATAACCTGTAAAAAGCGCAAGGCCGAGGTCGGCCTCACGAATTGGCGCTACTTTACATTATCTCTCAGGAAACTGCAAGAGAATTGCACACAAATTGCGGCTGGACCGGATTTCGGAGGGGCTGCGGGCTTCATTTGCACAGCAAACACCTGCGACGGCCGGCCCATAAGAATTCCACGGCGGGTATGCAAGCTGAGGACAACACGCGCAAAGCGGCAACGATGCCTCTGGCAGGAGAAAGGATATGGGGTGCGCGGGTGTGGTTACGCACCCCATGTGCCGTCTACCACTTCGATCTGGCGAGCCAGATTGAATCATATCCCCCTAAACAAAACGTCGGCGAATCACCGCCCGCCTGTACAGGAATGGATTGCCACAAATCGCATTGATCCATCATCCGGAACTGACGTATCGCTCATATTTATAGGTCAGTGTCCTGCTCTGATCTTTCCTGAGCTTGATTTGCCAGCGGACGGTTCCGGCCCTTTCGGTAAGCGTCAACCTCGTCGGGTCCGCCTGAATCGCGCCGTCATCCGAGGCGGAGATGGGCATACCCGGCGCCGATACCTCGATGATAATATCCACGGCTTCCTTCTCGAAGTTCCGCACCTTCAATTTGCCTTCAATCGTGACAAGGTCCAGGAACCGATTCTCCCGTGGAGAATGCGCCTTCAGCTTGCGGTCGATCTCCGACTCGGTCTGTTCGTGCGCAACATTGATCGCCTGAGTGACCGGAATCTCACAGCTGCCGCCCATCGGGGTATACTTGAGAAGGTCCTCGCTCAGCGGGCGTCCTTCGCTGATTGCCAGGTACGGCCCGGTCGTCCACGCAGTGTCGGTGCCGTTGCGGAGCACGAGAAAATGCTTCATCTTCTCCGGCGGCGCCCACCGATAAACGTGCGAATAGCTGATCCTTTTCACGAACAGAGTCACAATCGCCTTCTCACCAGTGCGAAGGCTCAAATCCTTCTTCGTGTAAACCGTGTAATCGGTGGCTGCGGCGCCGCCCATCTGAGGCAGATTACCGAGAAGCTCGCTGACTCCACTTGATGGAGGGCCGCTCGGCTCGAATTGGACGAATTGGTCGGAGGTGGCGGCGTTGTTCGAAAAGGCCGCGTTCGTAATCTGCCTTTGTATCTGGCGCGGCGCAACCGCAGCCCCTATCGTACGGATGGCCTGGCCCGCCGCTATCGGCGCCATATAGTCCGTGTGCAAAAAGTGCGGCACACCGACCACAAAATGAACGTCACAGTGAATAAGGTCTTCCGCCTCATTGACCAGACTGCCGCGCAAGGTCAGCTCCGCCGTCGTATCGTCCACAACCTTGACCGTATACTCTGGAATCCATGTGATGCCCTTGCGAAGATAAGCCATTCCAAGCTCCGTCTTGGCCGGTGAATCGGCTCCCTCAGCGTCCACGTGCACGCGGACCGGAAGGTCAAGCACCTGCATCCTCGAAATGCCCTCGACAGGCACGGCAAAGCTGTGCTCCTGATTCTCCAGCACCACGTACTCAGGGCCCAATGAGATGAGCTTACCCGCCGCACTGCGCTCGGTGCCTTTCTGCTTGTACGTCAACTGTACCTTGAGATTCCTGCTGCTCTCGAGGCGGGCCCGCTTGTACGCGGAATCTTTCGGCGCATCTTCATCGTCGAAATCCACAATCTCACCCGGACCCGACCCGATGATGTCCACGATGTGTTTCTCGTTGACGGAATATATGGCCAGTGTCCCGAACGCCGCAGGTGGAACCTCTCCCGCGACACACCAGCCATCGCGAAGGTTCACTTGACCCTGCCGGATGAAGAAACCCAGGTCGTTCTTGAACACCGCAACCGATTGCACCGTCGGCTTCCACAAGTGCTGATTCTCATCCTGATCGGGCTTGAGGTCGGATGCTTGCACGCCGGCAAGTGGGGCCAAGGCCAGGAAACCCGACGCTACGAGCAATATCATTATGATGTACACTTTCTTTATCATCTCGCCTTCCTTTCAAAAAAGTTCACAGTTGTATTGTTTCTACGCTCCGCGTCTCGAAACCCTCGCCCAACTATCACCCCGAACTCACGTATCGCTCATATTTGTAGGTCAGCTCCTTGGCCTCGTCTTTTTTGAGCTTGATTTCCCAGCGCACTGTCCCTTGCCTCTCGGTCAGCGTCAGCTTCGAAGGGTCGGCCTGAATTGCGCCGTCTTCGGACGCCGAAATGGGCTTGCCCGGCGCCGACACTTCAATGATGATACGCACGCTCTCCTTCTCGAAGTTCCGAACCCTCAGCCTCCCTTCAATCGTCACAAGGTCCAGGAAGCGGTCGGGACGCGGTTCATGGGCCTTCAGCTTGCGGTCTATCTCAGACTCGGATTTGTCATGAGAAATATTGATCGCCTGCGTTATAGGTATCTCGCAGTTGCCACCCATCGGCGTGTACTTGAGAAGGTCTTCGCTCAGTGGACGCCCCTCACTCAGCGCCAAATACGGACCCGTCGTCCACGCAGTATCCGTGCCATTGTGCAGCACCAGGAAATGCTTCATCTTCTCCGGCGGCGCCCAGCGATAGACGTGTGAATAGCTGATTTTCTTCACGAACAGAGTCACGATCGCCTTTTCCCCTCGCCGGAGACTCATGTCCTTCTTCGTATATACGGTATAATCCGTCGCCGCTGCACCTTCCATTCTCGGCAGGTTTCCGAGCAGCCTGCTCACATCACGGCCGCCGTCGCCGACGGGGCGCTCGACGACATCATAGACTCCGCCGCCGAACTGGTCGGCGCGAGCATCGTTGTTGGAGACGATAGCGGCCCTTTGCATAAGCTGGGCCTGTATCTGGGGCGCCACGGCCGCGCCAATGGTTCGAATGGCCTGACCCACCGCTATCGGTGCCATATAGTCGGTGTGCAAGAAGTGCGGCACACCAACCACAAAATGAACGTCACAGTGAATCAGGTCTTCAGCCTCGTTGACCAGACTGCCGCGCAGGGTCAGCTCAGCCGTCGTATCATCCAGGACCTTTACCGTGTACTCCGGGATCCACGTCACGCCCTTGCGAAGGTAAGCCATTCCAAGCGTCGTCTTCTGCGGCGTCTCTCCCGCCTCTGCCTCCACGTGAACCCGCACAGGTAAATCAAGAATCTGCATCCGAGTAATCCCCTCAACCGGAACCGCGAAGCTGTGCTCCTGATTCTCAAGAACCACAAAATCCGGACCCACAGAAACGATTTTTCCCGCCGCCCTTCGGTCCGTACCCTTCTGACTGTACGTCAATTCGACCCTCAGACCCTTGCTGCTCTCAAGCCGCCCACGTTTGTACGCCGAGTCCTTCGGAGCATCCCTACCGTCAAAATCAACAATCTCACCCGGCCCGGAACCTACAATATCCACAAGGTGATTTTCATCCACCGAATAAATTGCAAGCGTACCGAATGCCGCCGGCGGAACTTCACTCGTCACACACCACCCCTCACGCAAATCAACCTTACCTTCCCGCAGGAAAAAACCCAGACCGTTCTTGAATACCGCCACCGACTTTACCGTCGGCTTCCACAGGTGCGGATTGTCCTCACCGGGCTCCGACCCCTGCACCTTGGACAATGTCCCTGCGGCCGACAAGACCGCCGCCATAAATACCAATTTAACCGTCTGCGTCGTCTTCTTCATTTCACGCTCCTTTCAGAAATTCCAAAAAGCATTGTTAATCCCGAAAACTTCTTTTCTTGTCCTCCCAATCAGCAGGTCGAATTTGCCAAACAGACTACGGCCGCCAGAAGTAATGCCACTCGTATTCCAGCTCGACCGTTTCCTTGGGCTTTAGCTCGATCTTCCAGGTGATGCGGCCGATGCCGTTGAAATGGTACCACCAGCTCGGCCAGTTGAACCATCGCCACCACACCGGCGAACCCTCCGGCGTCACACTCCAGCCGCCCTCGTACCGGCTCAACTGCTCCACCACACCGTCCCTGTTGGCGCTATCGACATTCCCGAGAATAGACCGCCGAACCTCCAGAGAGAGCTTCTCGCTCTTGTGATTTGTCAGCCGGATGCTCCCCGCCAGCTCAATCCGCTCGTATGTCCGGTCATCCCATTTCACCGCCTCGGGGGTACGGCCCGTTTCCTTGTCGAGCTTGTTGACGGCGACATCCACCGCCGCCGTAAGTTCCACATCAACCGAAGCCCCGACCGGCGTGTACGTCATCATACCCTGTGCCATCACGCGGCCGCTGTCCAGTATGAGCGCAGGCGCCGTCGTCAGCGGGCTCTCGGATTTGTTCTCGAGGCGAATCTTGTGCATCACCTTCGGAGCACCCAACAGCTTCGCCAGCTCCGCCTGCTGATTGTCGTCAAATCGCTGACGAACCTCCGGCGGAGGACCAAAAGGCAAATCAAGAGTATATACGTCACGGTACTTCAGCTTATACTCCGCCACGGGAACAACCATACGCTGGCCCTTCTTCAGCGTCACATGTTCGAGCGTAAAAACGTACAAATCCTCCCGCTTGCCCGACTCTCCCACTTCCGGCGCCAGGTTAATGCCGCCGCCTCCACCAGAGGCTTCGTCCGGCTGAAAAGACACCTGCGTCATAATCGTGTTGGACAGAAACTGCCTGGCCATCCGACTGTCGTCGCGGAATACACGCGACAGCCCAGCAAAACTGTCCTGAAGAGAAATCGGGTCGGGGGTCTCTTCGAACACAAAACTCGGAACGCCGATCACCAGATGCGCCTTGACGTCCTTTACATCCGCCAGCTCATTAATCAAAGTCGCCTGCAGTTTCACCACCGCGCCGCCCTTGCCGTCTATATCGATGCGATAGCTCGGAATCCAGCGGATGCCGCGCTGTACATAGATCATACCTACATTCGCCTTGTTCTGTGGTTTTCCCTTTTCCCAGTCCAGTTTGAGAGTCATGATGTTGCGAAACTCTTCCTGCGACACGGTCGGGCGCGGCTCATCGATAAACACAATCTGCTCAATTCGACCTATCGGGACCGCTTTGACGCCTCCGGGAAATTTCAGCAGCACTATCTCGCCGCGCTCGGCAAGCCGCTCAGGCGTCCCCGGAAGACTTGTCGCCGCCAGCTCTTCGGTGCTCCGCGTGGGAATACCCAGAATGGTACACTCATACGGACTAACGTCCGCCTCCGTAATCCGCGCCTTTGCCCCCACGTTGGCTTCAATCAATTCACGTATGTTCAGCGCCGTCCTGTCTATCGAAACCACGCGCCTGGCCGATACCACCTGCGCCAGCTTCGCCTTCGATTCCGCACTGTACGCCCAGAACGTCCCCAGAATCGGCGTCGGCAGATAATCCAGCACCACGTTCCCCTCACTGTCCGTAGCTACCCCGCCCTCGTGCAGCACCAAGACGTGGCCGTCCTTGAAAATCGTAACCTCCTTTACCGGAATGTCCGCCAGCCTGCCCTCGGCGACCGTGGCCGCACGCGCCCCGGCGCAAAGCAGCCCCAAGCATGCAACCACGGCGGCCAGCATTGCCGCCCAATTTCGACTTTTGCCTTCATAATTGTCCATTGTTTTCTCCTTTCGCTTTCGATTTGAGCTCCATGATGAACCCACTGAAATAAGGTTAAAATTGCACCGCGATACAATCTTAATATACGAAGGCCGCCGCTGAGGCCGAAGTAAAATGCCGGTAAAATATGAACTGATGTTTTTTACAAATTATTTACAAACCTTCCACCTGCACTTGGCCCACAATATGAGGCAGCAGGTGTGACATGAAAGAGAGACTATCCCCATTGATTGTTGAAGACGGGCAGAAGATTCTCACCGCTCCAAAAAGACTTTCTCGAGTTCAACGGCTTCAAACCAAGCGAGGCCAGTGGAAGACTCGAAGGCGAACGTGTTGTCGCCGAGAACAGGTTCGACCTCATCCTGCTTGACTTGGTCATCGCACATGCGCCCAGCGTGCTACTGTGTCAGATTCGGCTCAAGCAGTATTGTTCCAAGGTCCAGTTGCTCGCCGGCCTTCGAGATAACCACGTTGGCCTCGGCGGACCTGTAGCCATGCTCGGCATAGAACGAAAACTGGTGCTCCAGTCCGGGTATCAGCCCGCCGAACTTGTAGAATCCCTGCCCCTGATGCTGTACAAGGTCGGCAAGGTGGTCCGCGAGGATGTGGCGCGTGCCATCGTTACAACTACTGATCACACGAGCCTCCTCGACAGGTTCCCGGTCGCGCCCGATCAAACGGACCGTTGCCGAGCCGCACCTGGCTAAAACAACCTTAACCACACCGACTGGCGGTTCCTCTTTTGTTGCTTTGGCCTCGCTGACGCCACCCATCGATCCATCCGCCAGTCTGGCAATCGCCTGGATGGTGATGCTTTCATCTTCACCCCTCTCCGGCACGTCCGGCCTCCGCAGATAGCCAACGAACCGCCCCTGCTCATCGGTTTTCACACGCAAGCGACTATAGTTCGGGCCGGCATGACTGTCTATATATACGCGTGAACCTATTGGCTCCCACCAGGCGCATGCGAACACCTCTGCATCCTTGGCCGGCTGACCGTCAGGCCACAAGACAATTCCGGAATACTCGGCCGCGCTTAGTACCTCAAAATCAACACCCTCCACCCACTCACCCGGCGCCGCCGTAACCGTCTTCGTCCTTTCTGTCCACCTGCGGTCTGCCCCAGACTCGTAATACCGCTGCTCGCTGCCTCTGCACCAAAGGGCATACTGACCGGGCTCGACATAGAAGCAGTATTGTCCGTTTGCATCTGTCACCAGGGAGTCCAGCGGACAGGGGACCTTTGATATCTGCATCCGCACTCCCTCTCCGGCAGGCTCACCCGTCTGAAGGTCCCGCACCGTTCCCGAAATCCGCTGGGGCAAACGCAGGTACAACTCGCCAGCCTGTACGTCCTTATCGGCAACGCTCAAACGGATTCCCGGGCGCCACGTACCCGCAGGCAGGCTGTCCGTCTCCAACCACATATCCATACTACGCTGCTTCTTGTCGGCCTCGACCGGACCGAAGCGATAAGAGCCGTGCTCATCGGTCTTTGCCTGCAGCCCGATTCCCAGTCCGGTTTGCAGCACAACAGAAACCCCGCCGACCCCTTTTCCCCCCGGCTCCGAGACCACTCGCCCAGTGATGAAAACACCTTTCATGCTCGGTATCTTGTAACGAAGTCTCAGATAGCGCGATCCCCCGTCAGGACCTTGGTTTATGATCTTCACTATCCCCAGCCCGCCCTCGTGGGTGCGGAAAATAAAGTGTGACGCCAGCCCGTCGTACTCCATAAAAAGGTCCTCCTGGAGTTTGAGGGTTCGCGCCCTTGCCGCCGCTTCGCTGTGACCACGTCTCCACAACTCCTGCTCAACCTGCCCCGCCGAAAGCCCCACACCCTGAAGGCCCAGCACGCCTCCGTCCTTCCAACAGACATACGCATCGATGCCTTTTTCCAGGCACCAAATTTCACGCCCCTTTGCGTCGTCCCGCAGATGATCCGGCAGCGTGAAGGTCTTGCCCGTATCAAAATCGATACAACTGTCGTGTCCACCCTTTTCGTATTCGTATATCACCCGCTGTATCTCCGTGTCGCTCCGCGCCCACTCGCGCTCGTGCGGCGCGAAGACGTGACCGTCCTTGAAGATCACAGGCTTGTTTGCAGGGATATCCGTCAGCCTCGCCTGCTGGACGGTGCACGCACACGCTCCGGCGCAAAACAGCACAAAGCATGCAACGACAGCAGCCGGTGTTGCCACCCGATTTTGAATTTTGTGTTCATGATTGTCCATTGCCCTTTCCTTTCGCTTTCGATTTGAGCTCCATGATGAACCCACTGGAATAAGGTTAAAGCTGTAGCGCGATACAATCTTAATATACGAGGGCCGCCGCTCGGGCCGAAGTAAAATTCCGGTAAAATATGAACTAACGTTTTTTACAAATTATTTACAAACCTTCTGTTCGGATTTGGCTTATAATATATAGTGGCAGGTGCACTATGGAAGAAAGACGGTCCATACTGATTGTTGAAGATGAGCAGCAGATTCTGGCTGCGCTGAAGGACTTTCTGGAGTTTAACGGTTTCAAAGTCAGCAAAGCGATTGACGGACTGGAAGCGGAGCGTGCCGTGGCGGACGGACAGTACGATGTTATTTTGCTGGACCTGATGCTGCCCAAGATCAGCGGGGAACAGCTCTGCGCAAAGTGGCGCCAGGAAGGCCTCCAGACTCCAATCATCATGCTTACCGCCAAGGCCCAGCAAAAAGAGAGAGTGGCAGGCCTGAACCTCGGCGCCGACGACTACATCACAAAACCCTTCGCGCTGGAGGAGCTGCTGGCGCGCATAAAGGCGGTTCTCCGCAGAACCGACCCGGCCCGCGCCGTCGGACAAACTTTCCAGTTCGCAGACCTTTATGTTGACGTCCCCGCACTTATGATTAAACGCGATGATGAGCAAATACAAATCACACGACGTGAGGCCAGAATAATTCAGTTCTTCGCGGCGAATCCAAATCGGGTCATCAGCCGGGAAGAACTCTACAAGCAGGTCTGGGGTGAAACCATGACGGAATTGGGCACTCGAACTATGGATATGCACATCGCCAAGCTGCGAAGCAAGATCGAGCACGACTGTGCCGAGCCGCAGATAATCAAAACCGTCCGCGGCGCAGGATATAGATACGATCACTGAATACCGGACCCTAAGTGACAAATGTATAGACGACTTATCATATTAACGCTGATAATTGCAGTGGCACTCGGCGGCCTCGTCGTCCTCGGCTACCACGCCGTCCAGCGATGGGCCGAAGGCCTAAAATGGAAACAGTTCGCCGAAGTCGCCGAGCAGGTAAGACGTGACGTCGAACGAAAACTCGACGACTTCAGACAAACCGAGCAGGAAAGACCCTATACCCATTATTGGTATTCCTACCGCCCCGATAACATCACAAACGAATCGCAACAGGCGATGTGGCTGCGCTCGCCGCTCGGAGGCGTTATCGAGCAGTACCTTGCCTACGGCTACTTCCAAATCGAACCCGACGGCTCCATCACAACCGCAAACGACGACATCGTAAACCGCGACGGAGCAAACGACTACAATTTCAAAATCCAGACCCAGGCCGAAGTCTGTCGCTATAACGTCAAAAGAAACCTCCTGCCAGTCTTGTTCCCAGCGCAATCCGAAAAAGCAATCTCAGAGGCCGGCAAAGACGCCGAAGACAATATCTCGTTTGCCGACCGAGTGCAGTCAGCCGAAGGAGAACAGCAGGTTGAAGCTGACGCCCTGAGAAAACAAGCCGGAAAAGGAGACCCCCGCAATACACGCGTCCAGAACTTTCCCATCGAGAGCCTCCGAAGACAGGACCACCAGGCCAAAGTCATAATTCAGGATAATGCCATCTTTCAAACCAATCTTGGCTCTAATTCAGCCCAAACGGATGGCGGCGGCGTCCTGTATTTTAACACTGATGTCCAGGTGCCCCAGGCACAACTGAAACAAGACACCAACCAGCCCCCGCCTGCTGTCGACGTCACCGAGAATGCCCAGTCGCCACAGCAGCAACTTGCCCTTGCTGCAAACGCCCCGGAACCATCTGAACAGCAGGAATATCCCAGGCAGGCGGCAAACTTCGCCCGCACAAACATGACAAACGGAGCCGCCACGCTCAACCCGACAAATCGAGCTTCTCTTGCAGCCCAGATCCGCGGAGACTCCGTTCGCGTAAGAATAGAGGCCTTCCGGACCGTCGTCGTCGGAGGAAGAGATGCAGAAAACTCCGTCTTCGGCAAACAGGTCTTCCTCGTCCGCGACGTGCAAATCGAAGACGTCCTGCTTCGCCAGGGCTTCCAGTTGAATGAAAAAAGACTTATTGATGAAGTAAGAAAATCCGCCGCCCGATTCATGCGCGGCGGCATGAGCTTCGAGCTGCCCCAGACAAAGAAAGAACGAACCAACAACGGCGACGTCGCCTACACCGCGGTGCTCGACTTCGGCTTCGGCTACCTTATCCTCTACCTCGCCGAAGCATTCCCGGAAATGCTCGCCAGACAGGCCAACCAGCTTCAATACTGGTATTTCAGCATCGTCGCCGTTGTCTTTCTCGCCGTCGCGCTCGCCATCCTGAGCCTCTTCAGATACGCACGCGCCCAGCTCAAACTCGCGGAAAAAAAGGACGACTTCATCTCATCCGTCTCGCATGAGCTCAGAACCCCCCTCACCTCCATCAGAATGTACGCCGAAATGCTCGAAAACAACTGGGTCGCCTCCCCGGACAAACTCGCAGAATATTACCGCAGCGTTAGACAGGAAAGCGAAAGACTAAGCCGACTCATCGAGAACGTCCTCGACTTCTCACGAATCCAGAAAGGCCGAAAGGAATACACCTTCACCGTCGGAAACCTCAATCAGTGCATCGCCGGCGTCGTCGAAATGATGAGGCCCTACGCCTCCCAGCATGGCTTCTCCATTAAGACAGACCTCCAGCAGTTCGGACAAATCGCCTTCGACAGCGACGCCATCAAACAGATAATCGTCAACCTCCTCGACAACGCCGTAAAATACGCACGCGCCGCAAATGACAAAACCATCACCGTCAGAACAAAAAGCGACACCAGATACATACTCATCGAAGTCGAAGACCACGGACCCGGAATCCCGCACCGACAGCGAAAGAAAATCTTCGAAGAGTTCTACCGCCTCGGCTCCGAAGCAACCCGAGAAACTACCGGAACAGGACTCGGACTCGCACTCGTCAAAAAATTCGCACAGGCTCACCACGGCTTCGTCGAAATCCTCAACGCAAAACCAGCAGGCGCACTCTTCAGAGTCGGACTCGCAATGCAGTCCTGATCCTTCCTAACGCCGCCCAAAGCAAATTCACAGCGCCGGCCTTCATCCCTAAACCATTTCTGTCCACTTCCACTTTTTACAAACTATTTACAAAACTTTGGCCCCTTCGCGCGCTATACTATAAGTAGCGCGAACAATTCAAATCTAATTTCAAGGAGACCGCGAAATGAAAGCACTGCAAAAAAAACTCATCGCTTCCATAGCACTGACAATGGCATTCCTTCTCGGCCAGGCCGCCGCACAGTTGAGCCATGTCGGCGTCAGACCCCTCGCCTCGAACGTCATCGTGCCCCAGAGCCGGGCACGCGCCTTCGCCCCCGAACGACCGGGCCAAATCGAGATCACCCGAATCGCCGCCCTCGTTGACATCCTCGAAAGCACCGCCGTCACAACAATAGAGATTCAACTGCAAAACACCGGCGGCCGCAGGGAGGAAGCGGAGCTAATTGTCCCCGTCCCCGACGGCGCCGTCGTCCGCGGCTTCGCCTACGACGGACCCGGAGGCGAGATTACCGCTCAGGTCCTGCCCAAGGATGAAGCAAAAAGAATATACCAGCAGCTCGTATCAAAAATCCGCGACCCTGCCCTCGTTGAGTTCGTCGGTTACAACCTCATCCGATCCAGCGTCTTCCCCGTCGAGGCACACGGCAAACAAAAAGTCCGCCTCACCTATGAAAACCTCCTCGAAGTGGACGGCAACCGCATCGACTACATCCTGCCGCGAACCGAATCACTAAAGTACTCCGTCCCCTGGGACATCAAGGTAACCATCAAAAGCAAACGCCCCATCTCAACCGTCTATTCACCCACCCACAAGCTCATCGGGATGAAGGAGCTCGACCTCGAATCAATGCACGATAGAAACGGCGCAATCGTCGTCACCGTTCAGACCGAAAAAGGCACCACGGAGCCCGGGCCTTTTCGCCTGTCATACCTGCTTCAGGAAAACGGCGTCACCGCATCAATGTTCGCATATCCGGATAATAAGGTCGCCGGCGGATACTTCCTGCTGCTCGGCGGCCTGCCCGCCGACGTCGCAAACGCCGACGATAACCCCGCCATCAAACGAGAAATCACGCTCGTCATCGACCGCTCCGGAAGCATGAGAAATGAAAAAATCGAGCAGGTCAAGGAAGCCGCTCTACAAATCATCGCAGGCCTCAAGCAGGGCGAGGCCTTCAACGTCTGCATCTATAACGAAACCGTCGAATGGTTCTCAGGAAAGCCCGTACCGAAAAACAAAGAAAATGAAGAGGCCGCCCGCAAGTACATCGAGGGAATCACCGCAACCGGCGGCACCAATATCTACGACGCACTGCAGCAGGCCCTCGCCCAGGAGCCGACCGAAGGTACGCTAGCCATAGTCCTGTTCCTGACAGACGGCCTGCCAACCGTCGGATACACCTCCGAAGTTGTCATACGTGAGCTTGTCGAGAAATCGAATCCGCACAAACGGCGCGTCTTCACCTTCGGTGTCGGCGTCGATGTCAATGCGCCGCTGCTCGATAAAATCGCCGCCCTCTCACGCGCAAAAGCCGAATACGTCCTGCCAAAAGAGGACGTGGAGGTCAAGATCGGCAGGGTCTTCAAGAGACTCACGGGGCCGGTCCTGGCGGACATCGAGCTGCAGGTTGTAAAAGAAAACGGCGAACCTGCAGTCGGACGCACACGTGACATCCTCCCGGACAAGCTGCCCGACATGTTCGAGGGCGACCAGCTTGTCCTGCTTGGCCAGTACGTTGGCAAAGATGACATCACCTTCAAAATTTCCGGAAACTACCTCGGTAAGAAGCGCTCCTTCAAATTCACCTTCGAGTTCGACAAGGCGAACGTGCGAAACGGCTTCGTCCCGAGACTCTGGGCCAGCAGAAAAATCGCCCAGCTCATCGACGAGGTCAGACAAATGGGCGCAGACCCCGCCGTCGCCGCCGCCGACCCCAAACTAAAGGAACTCACCGACGAAATCGTCCGCCTCTCCACCGAGTTCGGGATACTCACTGAGTATACCGCCTTCCTCGCCAGAGAAGGAACAGACCTCCACGATGTCGATGCCGTCGCCGAAGAAACTGCCGGAAATCTCCACAGAAGGGCCATGGAAAAACGCGACGGACTCGGAGCAGTAAACCAGAGTTTCAACTATGCTGCACAGTCAAGTCAGCAAAGACTCAACATGGACAACTCCTTCATCGATGAGAACTTCGAACGCGTCACCATCACCAACGTCCAGCAAATCAACGACACCGCATACTATCAAAGAGGCCGCCGCTGGGTCGACAGCAGACTCGTCAACAATGAAAAAGAAATCCAGCCCGCAAGAACTATCGAATTCGGCTCCGAAGAATTCATCGAACTGGCGCAGAAGCTCGCCAAATCCAACCGCCAGGGCAGCATCGCTCTTCGAGGCGACATCCTGCTGATGGTGGAAGGCGAACCCATCCTCGTCAGAAGCCCGGTTGAAACCCGCTAAATCAGAAAGGAGATTCTCAAATGAACAAGATGGAATACAAACCGTTGGTTCTGCTCGGCGCCTTAACTTTACTCATGCTGATGGCGAGCCTTGCTCTCGCTAACGGCGGGCCCTTCCTCATCAAGTACCCGAACGGCGACCCCGCCGCAAAAGGAATTCTCGCCCGCCTCGACCCCGACCTCAAGCCCGCCCGTGAAACACGCCTTCGAGTGATCAAAGAAGACCTGAAAGTCACATTCAGCAAGGGCTGGCGGCACTCGCAGGATCAAACCGAACCACCTGTCGCTGATGTTTCTGCCCAGTACGTAATCGAAAATCCCACAAACAGCCAGATAGAGATCGATTTCGGCTTCCCTATTCTTCGCGGTATCTATATTGAGCCGTTTGAGATGGGAGAAATGACTTCCGCCGTCAATGTCAGACTCGATGATAAGCGCGTCCCCTTCAGCACCATTTCAAGCTCAGGAATCTACGGCATCACCCGCCAGCGAACCCGAGAAGTCATCGAAAAAAACCTAAGTGCCAACAACACACTCGCCAACCTTGTTGCGGCCGTCCACGACGCCCAGCCCGATACCAGCCGGGCTGCCCGCCGCGCTCTGTCGCAGTATCTCGTCGATTCGCTCAAGTGGAACGAACGCGACGCCGCCCTCATGCTTGAATATGCAAGCCTCGACCTCGACAAACAAACCCGCGCACCTCGGGACAGGTCCCCCTGGCACCAGGGCGATAATCACCTCAATAAGCTGATGAACGCCAACCTCGGCCCACTCTACGCCATCGGTGAGCAAAAGGCTACCCAATTCTTCGCCCAACTTGCCGCACGCTTCGACCCTCAGGCCGCCGCAACCTACGAGTCCATTTTCACCGCCTGGGGAGGAGACGTCCGCGAACGCTCCGTGGACCTCAAAACAGGAACTGTACGACCGCGGGAAATAACCGTTGACACTGCCGCGCTGAATGACTTCTCGAGCCGAATTAGCGATCCAACAATATATGCACGCGTGGACTATCTCGACCCAAAAGCAAAGATCAGCGAATCGGAAAAGGAATCCTGCAAAGCAATTCTCAAGAGCCTGCCCGTCATCTTCACCTTTGCACCCATGAATATCCTGCATTACCGCATCACCTTCCCTGCTATATCCACACAGACGCTCACCGTAAGTTACCGCCAGTACGCCTATTCCGACACCCACGCACCGTCAAGCTACCAGCTCGCGTACGTGGTACATCCCGCTTCCTTCTGGAACGACTTTGGCCCAATCAATCTCGAGGTTGCCGTCCCACGGGGAGTGCCCTTCCGCGCCTCCATCCCATGCCTCAACAATGGAGTGGAAGAACGACAGATTTATCCGCATAGCAGCGAAGAAAAAGTCCCCTGCGAAATCTATCGCGCAGAACTAAAACAGAAAACAGGCGAGATCTACCTCGCTGTGGACGCCGAAGCCTGGAAAAGCGGCGGCCAAAAGGTCGCTGCCAACCGGCCGAATGAAAGACTGCAACAGGTGGCTCGATGAGCACAATATCAGCAGAACCGCTGAAATGGAAAACATAAGCCGAAGACAATTCCTTTCTCTCGCCGCGACCGGCGCAGCGGCAGCCGCGCTTGGTGACACACACGCTGCCATCGCTAACAGCCTGCACCTCTCAGAGTCTTCTGCTGCAACACCGAAAAAACTCATCATAGCCCTCTTCGGCGGCGGCACCCGCTCCAGCGAGTCAATCGACGACCCTCAACATCGGTACATCCCCCATCTGTGGAATGACCTCGTCCCAAAAGGAACCCTCTTCACCAACATGCGTGTCGAACACAAAGTCGTGCACCCCAATTCCGCAGGCTCCATCATGACCGGCCACTGGGAGTGGGACGATATCGACTGGTCCAGACCCGTCGCCAACCCCACTATCTTTGAACTCTACCGCAAGGCCCGCCGCGCACCTGACACAGCCGCCTGGGCGTTCGTCTACGCCTCGATACTCGCAAACACCGGCCAAAGCCTCGCACCCGATTACGGCACACCCTACGCCGCAAACGTCGTCGAGCCCCCCACCATCCCGCGCACAACCGCTGAAGAAATGGACCGAATCATGCAGCACGCCGCCGCCCTCGGCTCGGTCAAAGCACAAATCAACGCAGCATCTGACTGCGAAAAGCTCGCACGCCAAACAAGCCGTATCTCTACGCAGAACCTGCGCTCAAAGCAGGCCCGTGACTTCCTCGACGCCGAGTATGCCAACTGGAAAGCATCCTCCGGCACCACCAGCCACGACGCATTCCTGACAGACCGGGCCATCTCATGTATGCGCACCTTCGCACCCGATGTCATGGCTGTGGACTTCGGCGAGATCGACTGCGCACATTACGGCTCGTGGTCTCGATACGTTGACGCAATACAACGGACCGACCAGCTCACCTGGCGGCTCTGGCAGGCCGCCCAACAGATAGACGCATACCGAGAACGCACACTCATGCTTATCTTGCCCGACCACGGCCGCGAGCTTGACAGACCCGGGCACTGGGGATTCATTCATCACAGCAACTTCTACACCAACGAAGGCGCCGACGAAGGCTGCCGACGCGTATGGATGCTTGCCCTCGGCCCCGACGTCAAAGCCGGACACCGAATCGAAGAACCCGTCCCCATTACAACTGTTGCCGCCACCGGACTCGAATTCCTCGAACTTGCCGCCTCAGATGCAGCGCAACGGTCCGTGTGGGAACTGATGCGCAAAGACAAAACAATGAAGTCCTGAAAATACCATCGTCAGTGAACATAAGATGAGTAACAACTATTTGACAACGGAGCAAGAAAATGAAAACCACAACCGTAATAATCTGTCTCAGCGCAATCCTCGCTGGCTTCTGTACCACCATCACAGCCCAGGAGAGGCCCGCGGTTGAGCCAACACGTGCCGCCGCCGAAATCACGATGGCAGAGAAAAAGCCCCTCATCCAGATGGCCATCCTCCTCGACACCAGCGGCAGCATGTCCGGACTAATCGACCAGGCCCGCGCCCAACTCTGGGCAATTGTCAACGAGTTCATCTTCGCAAAAAGAAACAACCTCCAGCCCGAGCTGCAGGTCGCTCTCTATGAATATGGCAAGAATTCCGTGCCGCCCCAAAACGGTTATATAAGGATGATTGTCCCCCTGACCACCGACCTCGACAAAATCTCCGAAGAGCTGTTCGCCCTCAAAACAAACGGCGGAAGTGAATACTGCGGCTGGGTAATCAAAGACGCCGCCGAAAACCTCAAATGGACCGACAGCCCCGACGACCTAAAAGTCATCTTCATCGCCGGAAACGAACCCTTCACACAGGGCCCCGTCGATTACCGACACGCCTGCAAGGCCGCCGCCTCAAAGGGCGTCATCGTCAACACCATTCACTGCGGCTCCGAAACCGAAGGCGCAAAAGGAAAGTGGAAGGACGGAGCACTGCTCGCCGACGGCAGATACCTCAACATCAACCACAACCAAAAGACCGTCCACGTCGCCGCTCCACAGGATAAGCAAATCACAGAGCTCGGCATAAGACTGAATGACACGTACATCGGCTTCGGCCGATTGGGACGCACAAACGCCCAAAGACAATCCACCCAGGACTTCAACGCCGCCAACGCCTCTAAAGAAGCCGAAGTCCAAAGAGCCGTGACCAAATCCTCCATGTACTACCAGAACTACAACTGGGACCTCGTTGATGCGCTCAACAATAACACCATCGAGCTTGAAAACCTCAAACCAGAGGACCTGCCCGAAGTTATGCAGAACATGACCATCGAGCAAAGGGAAGCTTATGTCCACGGCAGGCAAAAAGAGCGCGCCCAAATTCAAAAGAAGATTCAACAGCTTAACCAACAGCGAAACAAATACCTCGCCGACGAAATGAAAAAACTACAAGGCGGACAGAACACCCTCGGCTCCGCCGTGATCCGCGCCGTCCGCGACCAGGCAGTCAAAAGAAACTTCCGATTCAAGGAGAACAAAGAACCTCGAAGCAACATCGAACAAACAGATTGACCGTCTGCAACGAACCTCTTCGTGCAAACACGCCACCGGCTGCCGGCGGTATATCTTGCGCCTTATTCAAGCCCGCCCTCCTTGTTCTAATCAACCGTTGTACCAACGGAAATGCCCGCGTTGCCGTGCGTTGCGAACTGCCACCAAAATCCGCAGGAAATGACCGAAAATACTCGCAATCACAACCCGGTTTTGATAGTCTATGGACCTCAATAACTTTGGTGCCATTAACGCGTGTTTGTCGAAAAGTCGGGTAATCTATGCGAAAACGGCGCTTATTGATCGCTTCTCTTTGTGCGGCAGCAGCCATCATGGTCGCCGTGATACTTCGTTCCGTCCTCGCCCCACCGCCGACATACACACACACCTTCATCACAACCACCGCCGGAGAACCGATCATCGCTTTCTCCATCAATGACCATGGACAAGTTGTCGGCATCGCCCGAAGCAAAGCAGGGGAGTTTCGCATTTTCCTCTGGCAGAAGGATCACGGCGCGCGCGATTTAGGCTCGTTTGAACGCCCCAACCACTCCGAACCACTCAGAATCAACAATGCCGGTCGCGTCACGGCTGCTCTGCGCGACCCCAATGGCGATTTCCGCGCGTTTATCTGGGACCCTCCTGAAGACAAGAAGATTCTGGCCGCGCTGCCCGGGAAGTCCAGCCTGCCATTGGGATTAAACAATCAAGGTCAGGTCGTTGGGTTCTCCTATACCAGCGATGGCTTTCCGCACGCTGTGCTCTGGAATGGCGACGCCGGCATCACCGACCTTGGGACACTCGGAGGCCCCGCCAGTATTGCAGGCAGCATTAACGACAGCGGGCAGGTCGCGGGCTTTTCACAGACCGGCTCCGGCCAATGGCACGCCTTCTTCTGGGACCCGAACGCCGGCATCAAGGACCTCGGCCCCACAAGCCTTACGCCGCCCGTACTCGGCTATATCCATCTGAACAACAAAGGATTTGTTGTGGGCCGGTTCGGTTCCACAAATGACCAGATGCTCATCTCTACATGGTCCGAGACTGAAGGAGTCCGGCCGATGCCGCCGATGAAAGGGATTGATGCTCATCCGATTGCCCTTAATGACGCCAATCAGTTTCTCTTGCACATCCGTTCGGCCTCGCTGAAACTCGGCAGTCACTGGCTCTTCCATCACGTCGAAGAGTATCTCTGGGATCCCAATGAAGCCTTTGTGCCGTTCAAGAAGAACCTCGGGCGCAGGGACGTCAGCACCTTCTTCCCAAGGGATATTAACAACAAAGGACAGATTGTGGGCCAGGTCGTACAGAAGAATTCAAAGCAGGCTGCGGGCGTGCTCCTGGAGCCGATTGAATAGGCCTTGATTCAGTTCTTGCCGTCCGACTCCGCTTCCCACGATTCTATTATCCCAATCACTTCCTGATCCGATTTTCTTTCAGCCCTTAATACAAATCAGCGGCAGCAGTTTGGCCACCTTCCGCGAGAGATTCGCATTATGCGCCACCTCCACAACTTCGCTGACGTCCTTGTAAGCTCCCGGCGCCTCCTCAGCCACGCCGCGAAGAGAAGGACAGCGTATCAGGATGCCTCGATGCTCGAGGCCTCGCACGATGTCTCTTCCCTGCCATTGTCTCATTGCCTGGTTGCGGCTCATGCAGCGTCCCGCACCGTGACACGATGAGCCGAACGACAGTGACATGCTCTCGCACGTCCCCACCAAAATGTACGATGCAGTACCCATCGTGCCGCCAATAAGCACCGGCTGGCCCACCCCTCGAAACTCCGGCGGCACACTCGCGTCACCGGGCCCGAAAGACCGCGTCGCCCCCTTGCGATGCACGAACAGCTTTTTTTGCTGTCCGTTCACCAGATGCGTTTCTTCCTTGCACGTATTATGCGAAACATCATAAAGCAGCTTCAATTCCGCTTTCGCAAACATTGATGCAAACGCCTGCCGCAGCAGGTGCGTCAGCATCTGTCGGTTCGCCAGCGCGCAATTGATTGCCGAACGCATCGCACCAAGGTAATCCCTGCCCACCGGGGAGTTAATCGGTGCACAGGCCAGGTCCCGCTCCGGCAGCTCAATTCCATAGCCTGATGCGCTGGTCGCCATTCTTTTTAGAAACTCGGTAGCAATCTGATGCCCAAGACCCCGCGAGCCGCAGTGGATGCTGACCGTGACGTACCCCTCCCTGATGCCGAACACGTCCGCAATATCAGCGTCATAAACCTCCGCCACCTTTTGCACCTCGAGGTAGTGATTCCCCGAACCCAATGTCCCGACCTCGTCCTCCTGACGCTTTTTGGCCTGGTCGGAAACCTGCGCGGGGTCGGCGCCCGAGACAGTCCCGTGCTCTTCGATGCGCTGCAAATCCTGTTTGTCGCCGTAGCCGTGCTCCACCGCCCAGCGTGCGCCTCCGACGAGAACCTCATCCATCTGCTTCTTGTTCAAATGCAGCTTGCCTCTGCTGCCCAGACCGGCCGGTATCTTGCGCACCAACAATTCAGCCAGGGTTCTCTTCGCAGGCTCGACCTCATCAATAGTGAGTCCCGTTGTCACAGTCCGCACGCCGCACGCAATATCGAAGCCGACCCCCCCGGCTGAAATCACCCCCCCCTTCTCCGCATCGAACGCCGCCACGCCCCCTATCGGAAATCCGTATCCCCAGTGCGCATCCGGCATCGCATAAGACGCCTTGACTATGCCGGGCAGACTCGCCACGTTCGTCGCCTGCTCGCAAACCTTGTCGTCCATCGCCTTTATCAGCGATTCATCACCGAATATCACCGCCGGCACACGCATCCTGCCGTGAGGCTCGATGACCCACTCATAATCCGAACGTTTTTTCAGGCTCTTCGTATCCATATTCCAGACTCCCCTTCGTTCATCCTCACACGCCCCCATCCCGGAATTGTCACACATCCACTATACACTGCGCAACCCACACCCCCTCCGCATCCTGCCGCACACTAAGCTCAGTATACGTCGCAGCCTTCACCTCCACAACAGGCTCGTGCCGCGAAACATCGATTTTCTCACCCCACGCACGCCCCATAAGCTCGCCCCCCTCTATCTTCACCTCGAATCTGCCGAACAGCATCCTCCGCGTCCCCATCTCATAAAGCAGCCCGTTCAGCCAGTCAACCAACAAAAGCTCATCGTCGGGCGCAGTGCACGTGACCGCCACTTCTTCTTTGGCAGCCACCTTCTCCGGCTGCGTTATCACCGCCGTGAGCGCAACGGCGGCCTGCTGGAACGCCTCTTCCTTCGTCGCCCCAATCCCACGAATACCAACATCCGCCTCATGCTCAAAATGTTCCCAGCCCGACTTTTCACGCTTTCCCGACATAAGCTAACCAGCCCGCCAACGAAATGTCTCTCTCCACCTCACCCAAAACCAGACCATAGCATCTCAACCAATGCGCACGCACCATCGAAGCAACATTAAAACACTTCCCCCAACAACGTCAAGCCTTTTACCCGCCCGCCGCCTCTCCGCCCCGTTTAGGCATGACCCTCCACAGTATGAGCCATAAGCATTGCCATGCAGCGCTTGCAATAATAAACCGAAAGTGTTAAAGTGGTGCAGCGAAACCTGACACGCGGAAAAGGAGACATGAAATATGGTCAGTCGGGTCACTTTTTCAAAAATACTGATGTGGGTCGGTCTGTCGGCAGGGATAGTCCTCTTCATCCTCGGCTGTATCGTAGATATTTCAGGTACAGCACGGCTTCGTTTTTTCGATTATCCCTACACCCTGATTATCCTACTTGTCTACATTATTGGCATCGCATCGAAGAAGGTATGGGGCTTCTATGTAGCTACCATAGGTCTTGCAACATGGGCCATCCTTTGGGTGGAGGTTCGGGTGCAGCATCTGCGTCTTTTCCTTGACCAGCCCGGCTCACTCCCCTTCCGGGTCTTGAAAGAGCGGCTGTTCCAGGAAGTAGGGGGCGTGTCGATTCTCGTGCTGCTCTCGGGACTTGTGGCCACTCGCATATTCCTTAAGGCTACAGGCGCGGCCAAGCTGTCTGATATCGAAAGACAAGAACCCAGAGACAAAACGAATTCTATAATGCATTGGATGGTCATAGTCGGTATAATCGCTCTTCTGGCCGGCGTACTAATGCCTGTAAGGAGCAGGCCCAGGCAGCCAGCAAAATCCCTGATATGTGGCACGCACGTCTGTGGACTCGGCACAGCTATCCAAGTTTATGCAGAAAGAAATGACGGCCAATATCCGACGCCAGAGAAGTGGTGTGATTTGCTGATAGAAGATGTTTTAGTTACTGAAGCCCAATTCGTCTGTCCCGGTGCGCCACGGGGACCCTGCAACTATGCCATAAACCCAAATTGCCAACCCGGTTCAGCGCGTGATCTCGTCCTCTTGTTTGAAGCTAAACCAGGCTGGAACCAGGCCGGCGGCCCCGAGTTGCTGACGACAGCAAATCATAAAGACGAGGGCGCCTTCGTATGCTTTGCTGACTTAAGCGTCAAGTTCGTGCGCACCGACGAACTTGCCAGACTCAAGTGGAAATGAGCCGGTTGAGCGCTAATTGCGAGACAAAACCAAAGGACTGAAATGAGACCGAGTTATATTCATTACATCAAGCGCCTTTTCATGCTCTTATATGACCATCCAATACTGGCCGTTCTGCTCCTCGCCCTGCTCCTAATGATCCTCGTCTTTTTCGTCACAATTCACACGAAACGCTGACAACCTCGCAGCCTTGCCGGGCTTCGAACTGTCGAGCGAAGACGGCGGAGAAGGTATCTGAAAAGGGGGAGGTCAGGACTTACAGTGACTTTCGCCGGATGCTGGAGGACAGGGACATCGATGCGGTAGCGATTGCGACGTGTGACCACTGGCACACGCCAGTTGCTCTGGCGGTGGTTATGTCGGGCAAGCACGTTTATGTTGAGAATCCATCGAGCCATACGGTCCACGAGGCGAACCTTCTGATGAAGGCGGCGAAGCTGCTGGGGAGGAGGGGTCGGGCCAGCGTGACAATTCGATACAGATTGGCAGAACATGGTCTAAGTGCCCTTGATCTGCTGTTGACTGCCCACGTTTGCGGGATTGTGGCTCATCCAGTAATTGAACACAAAGACCAGCCATAAGTGTCTGGCGTTATCCATTTTATTGGCCATGTGGGAACTGAACAGTTGTTGAACGTACTCATAGCTCAACAGATTATGTCCGTAATATCTTCGATTAACGAGGACATCGCGGATCCAACTGCTTTTTCTTATCCATCTTGAGATTGGGACGGTAAAGCCCTTTTTGGGCCTTTGGACTATTTCTTTTGGGAGATAGGCGGAGGCAATTTTTTTAAGGAGGTATTTTGTTGTGAGGCAGTTGATTTTATATTTTTCGGGCAGCGACAAGACCAAGGGGACGAGTCGATGGTCCAGGTAGGGGACCCTTACTTCGAGGGAATTGAGCATGGAGGCCATATCCACCTTTTTGAGGATGTCCTCGGCGAGGTAGTTTCTGAGGTCGTTCAACTGTATGGAGAGGAGGGTCTTTTCGTTGCCCCAGGGGATGAAGTTTTCGGCGCCCACAAAATTCTCGTTCAAGAGTTTTCTCCTTTGAAATTTGTTGAAGGTGGCCATCCAGTTAAGGTGTCTCTTGTTCACGTTGACGTCGAAGTTTCTCACGTATCTTTTCATTTTGAAGGGAAGATTCACTTTTCTGTCCGACACCGGCAGGGCGTCGACCAGGCGTTTTGACAGTTCGATTATGAAGGCGGGCACGTGCCTGCTGAGGGTGAATGCCTTGTAGGTGTCGTAGCCGGCGAATATCTCATCGGCGGCGTCGCCTGAGAGGGATGCGGTGACAAGACGGCGGGTTATTTTGGACAGCAGATAGGTTGGAATGATGGAAGAATCGCCGAAAGGCTCGTCCATGTTTTTCAATACGAGGCCGATGGTGTTCTCGTCCATCTGCATGTAGTCATAATAATGTTTGGTTTTGATGTATTCTGAGGCGAGGTTAGAGTATTTGAGCTCGTCATAGGATTTGTCCTCTTTGAAGCCTATGGAGAATGTGTCGAAGTCTTTGTGTTTTCTGCTGATGACGGCGGAGATGAGGGACGAGTCGAGCCCTCCGGAAAGGAAGCTGCCCACGGGGACGTCGGCGACGAGTCGTTTTTCGACCGCGTCCACGATTATGCTTTCAACGGACTTCAGCCTTTCTTCGAGCGGGAAGTTTTGATTTTCGGCAACCTGCTGCTCGAGGCTGTAATATTTCGTTCGCGTAAGTTTTTTGCTGTTCAGGTCGAAGAGGATATTCTCAGATGGTCTTAGCTTATAGCAGTTCTTGAATATCGTCAGATCGCCTCCGATATACTTTTGGTAGAAGAAGAAATTCACCGCCGAAAGGTTTACCGACAGGTCCAGATTATGCTGCCTTATCGCCTTTAGCTCCGAGGCGAAGATGAATTTGTCGCCATCGAAGTAGTAGTACAAGGGTTTTATACCGAATCGGTCTCGTGAAAGAAAGAGGAGGTTTTTCTGTTTGTCGTAGATACAGAAGGCCCACATTCCGTTGAATCTCTCGACGCAGGCAGGCCCCCACTTGTGATAACTGTGAAGGACCACCTCGGTGTCGGTATCAGAGTGGAAGTTGCGGCCTTCGGACCTTAGCTGTTCGCGAAGCTCGTTGAAGCCGTATATTTCGCCGTTGTAAACTATGACCAGATGTTCGAGCTCCATCGGTTGGTGGCCATTATCGGAGGGGTCCATGACCGCCAGTCGCGCGTTGCTCAAAGAGACGTTTTCGTCCAGGTAGAATCCTTCGTCATCGGGGCCCCTGTGTTTAATCGCCTTGGTCATGTTTTCGAGGACGGAGTGGTTCTTCCAGTTGAAACCTGCTATTCCACACATATATTTCCTCGCGAAGCCGGGTATTCTTGAGTTTACGGGATACTATGCCTGAGCTCTTCCTTTACTTTGCTGAGCGTGACAGTGTCGAACAGTATTGGGGCAAGTCACTTTTAGGAACCATGCTGAATGTAGTTGACAGCGTTGTTGAAGATGGTCATTCCGTCGGCGTCCTGGTTGTCTTTTCGCTTTGTCCAGTGCGGGTGCTGCGTTGGTCGGACGTACCGCTCCGGGTGCGGCATAAGCCCCATCACCCGGCCCGTGCTGTCCGTCAGCCCCGCTATCGAATCCACCGACCCGTTCGGATTAACCGGATAGTCCCCCTCTCTGCCCTGCTGATCGACGTACTTGAACGCCACATAACCCTCCCCTTGCAGCCGCTCGACAACGGCATCATTTCTTGTCACAACCTTGCCCTCCCCGTGCGCGACCGGCAGATAGATCCGCCTTCCCCGCTCGATGAACACGCACCTATCCGTCTGCGGCTCCAGATACACCCACCGATCCTCGAACTTGCCGCTATCGTTATAGGTTATGGTGACATCCCCCTGCCGACCGGATGCGCCATCGCCCGGAAGAATCCCCGTCTTGACGAGCACCTGAAAGCCGTTACAAATTCCAAGCACGAGCTTGCCCTGCTCGATGAACTTGCGCATCGCCTCGGCAAGATGATGGACAATCTGATTTGCCAGAATCTTTCCCGCCGCCACGTCATCGCCGTAGCTGAAGCCCCCCGGAATCACCAATATCTGGTACTTATCCAGCAGGGCCTTGTCCTCGATGACCCGGTTTATATGCACACGCTCCGCTTCCGCCCCCGCCAATTCCAGCGCATACTCGGTCTCCACATCGCAATTTATCCCCGCCGCCCGCAGCACTATCGCTCTAACCTGTCCCATTCTTTATCTCTTTAATTTCTTACTTATGCTCATTTATCGTTTCAGTAGTCGATTCTCACAAATATTATCCTTGTTATACTTCCACCACCTTTCCCACTTTGCATGGTCTTTACCAAATCTTTTCCCCGTTATTCTCTGTAACTCCCACGCAGCCGTTTCCTGTACTTCAGAACCCTCATCTTTTAGGAAATCTATCAAAGGTTGGATTGCGTGTTGACTATTAATATTTGCCAGTGCTATTGCTGACCTCATTCGCACGTCTGGATGCTCGTCTCTCAGAGTGGCGACCAAAGGACCAATTGCAGTAGTATCCTTTAGACCTCCCAGTTTTGACGCAGCTCTGCTTCGCACACGTGGCTCCTTATCCTTCAATGCGGTAATCAAAGTATTAACCGCCTGGGAGGCGTTTGTCCTCCCCATTGCTTCTGCCGCTGCACATCTCATCTCAACATCCTCGCTCTTGTCCTCCAGAACAGCAGCCAAACCTTCTGCTGCCTCAGCGTTCCCTATCCCTCCCAGTAGCCAGGCTGCTCTTTCTCGCTTGTAGCAATTCTCATGCTTATTCTTCAATGCTGTCAAAAAAGGTTCTAATACTTGCGGCGCGTCCATCTTTCCCAGCGCACGTCCTGCTTCTTCCCGGAGCTCCCTATGTTCTTTCTCCCATGCCAACAGGATTTCAAGCAGAGGTTCTACCGCCCGTGGATCATTTATTTCTCCAAGCGCTCTGGCCGCGGCTATTCTGACAACCCTGGTATTATTCTTGTCTGAAAGTGCCTCAATGAGAGGCTCTACTGCTTGCCTGCTCTTGATCCTGCCCAGAGCTTTCGCCGCTCTTCGTTTTACTGAGCGGTCAGTGTCCTTTGGGTCGCTTACCTTCAATGCTCGGATAAGCGGCTCTGTTGCGCGAGCATCTCCTATTTCTCCGAGCGCTTGGATCACAAACTCTCTAACTTGAATGTTCTCATCGTTCAATTCGGCGATCAAGCCTTCTGCCGCACGAGGATCTCGTATTTTCCCAAGCGCTTCTGCCGCTACCTGCCGTGTTTGCCACATCTTATCCTTCAAAAAACTGAGCAAGGGTTCCAATGCAAGGCTATCGCCTATTTCCCCCAGTGCCTGGATGGCTCTTATTCGCACATCGTGATGCTCATCGTCTAAGGCAAGAATCAGTGGCTCTACCGCTCGAGCATCCCCTATATTTCCCAATGCCCATGCTGCACTACTGCGAACAAAGTACTTTTGGTCTTTTAGGGTAATTTCCAGTGCTGCCACAGCTCGAGCGTCTTTTGTGGCTCCCAGGGCCCACGCAGCCGCTTGCCGAACCTCTCCATCTTCGTCCCTCAAAGCAGCAACAAGAGCGTTGCCCCCGCGCCAGTTCCCGCTCCATGCTCCATTTTGCCACGCTCTTGCAGCATTTCTTCTTACCTTTACACTTTCATCCTTCAGTGCCGAAATCAACACAGCAATCACCCGGTCATCCTTTATTCGCCCAAGTGCTCGCACTACACTTGCGCGAACAAACCCGTTTGGGTCGTTTGCAATCCCAATCAAAGGCACTACTGCGCGCGTATCCTGTATATCCGCCATAGCTATTGCAGAGTGTGCACGAACGTTCGCGTTCTTGTCTTTCATCGCAGCGATCAATTCCTCTACCGCATCGACATCAATCTCTACCAGCGCCCAAGTTGCATTTCGGCGCCTCACAGAGCTCTCATCTCTTAGCGCCCCAATCACGGCCTTTACCGCGGGACCTCCTATTCTCCCAAGAGTTTGCGCGGCTGCTCTGCCTGGCGAAGCTCCCTTGTATCCCCCCATAAGAACTGTATCATCGCCTAATACTTCAATCAAAAATGGTATGGCTGGAACTGCTCGTTCACCCATCCTCCCTAAACGCTCAGTGGTACCCAAGCGAACTGCTGCATCTGCGGAGTACAACTTTTCAATATCTTCCCGCATCTCGGCTGAAATGTCCGCCGGTATTTTCTCCTTCGCAATATCAGGCGGATTATAGCTCCATAGCACCTCTGTAAGGATAATAATTCCTATCAAAACGGCCAAAGGCATCTTGATATTATTCACTCTCATCTTACTCTGTACTCTCCCTGTCGCTGGTTATTTCCTACCAATTAAGCGGCCCTTGCCACGCCGCCTTTAATGAATCTATATCTGATTCGATAACCGTCCTGCCGTCCGCAGCCTTTATGACCAGCTTCTTTCCTTCCGTTACCTTTCCTATCTGCCCGAACGGCAGATTCAGCATCAGCTTCACAAAGGCATCATACCTGTCGGGCTCCACCTCCACGATATACCGCGAGTTCGATTCACCAAATAGCTGCGCATCGACCCGGACGCAATCGTCGCTCTTCGCCAATCCACGCAAGTCCGCTTCGATGCCGAGGCCCCCCGCAAACGCCACCTCCGCCAGCGCAACCGCCAATCCGCCTTCCGAGCAGTCGTGACAGCTCACAACCAACCCATCCGCTATCGCCCTGCAAACCCGCTCGGCTATCTTTGGCGCCTTCTGCAGATCCACCTTGGGCACGTTCGCACCGAGCTGCCCCTGAATCCTGTAATAATGGGACCCGCCCAGCTCATTCCTGGTCTCGCCTATGATGAACAGAAAATTCCCCGCCTGCTTCGCATCCATTGTGACGCATTTATTGACATCATCCACCAGTGCTATCGCGCTTATAAGGAGCGTGGATGGAATCGATATTTTACGCCCATCCTCGCACGAGAATTCGTTGTTCAGGGAATCTTTGCCGGAAACGAACGGCGAGCCGAAAGCCATGGCCCCGTCGTAGCACGCCTGCGCCGCCCGCACCAGAGGCCCGAACGTCTCGGGCTTGCGGCAGTTGCCCCAGCAGAAATTATCCAGCATCGCTATCCGATCGAACCGCCCGCCCACAGAAACGATATTCCTGACCGCCTCATCGATACCCGCCAGCGCCATCCAGTAAGGGTCGATGTCACCATATATCGGATTCATGCCGCAGCTTATCGCCAGTCCTTTGTTTGAATTGAACTTCGGCCTTATCACCGCGGCGTCACCCGGACCGTCGTTTGTCACGCCGACCAATGGTTTGACCACCGACCCCCCCTGAACCTCGTGGTCGTACTGACGTATCACCCATTCCTTGCTTGCCACATTATACGAAGATAATATCCGCAGAAGCTCGTCACTGTAATCGTCTTTTTCGGGCAGGCTCGGCTCGCTCAACTGAGGGCTCTTCCACACCGCCTTCCGTGAGTACTTCGGCACCCCGTCGTGCAAAAAATCCATATCCATCTCAGCCACCTGCACGCCGTCGTACCGGAGGATCAGCTTCTTGTCGCCGGTGAACTTCCCTATTACCGTTGACTCAACATTTTCGCCGTCGAAAATCTTCGTTATCGCCTCCACGTTCTCCGGCTTGACCGCTATCACCATCCGCTCCTGCGCCTCGCTTATCCAAATCTCGTTATAGGTAAGGCCGGCGTATTTGAGCGGAACTTTTTCCAAATCCACCTCGGCACCCAAATCTTGTCCCATTTCGCCGACGGCGCTGCTCAATCCCCCCGCGCCACAGTCGGTTATCGCCTCGTAAAGCCCTGCCTCGTTTGCCTGTATCAGAACATCCAGCATCTTCTTTTCCGTTATCGCGTTGCCGATTTGAACCGCGTGGGAAAAAATCGTCTCGTACTCGTGGGTGATTTCGCCGCTCGAAAAAGTCGCGCCGTGTATCCCGTCGCGTCCCGTCCTGCCGCCCACCACAATTATAATGTCACCCGCCTGCGGATTCTTGAAGCACTTGTTCCTGTCCATCAGACCGATGTTCCCGCAATAAACGAGCGGATTGCCCAGATACCGCTCATCGAAATAGATCGCACCGTTGACCGTCGGTATTCCCATCCGGTTCCCGTAGTCGCGCACGCCCCCCACAACCCCTTTCATCACCCTTCGCGGATGCAGCACGCCCTTGGGAATTTCTTCCAGCTTCTTATCCGGCGGACCGAAACAGAATATATCAGTATTCGCAATCGGCACAGCGCCCAGCCCCGTCCCCATCGGGTCACGAATCACGCCGCCGATGCCCGTCGCCGAACCGCCGTACGGGTCCAGAGCCGATGGCCGATTATGCGTCTCCACCTTGAAACAAACCGCCGATTCCTCATCGAATTCCACCACACCCGCGTTATCAGAAAAAACCGATATGCACCACGGTTTGCCAAGCTCCTGTGTCGCCCTGAAAACAGTCTCTTTCAACAGATTATCAAAATGAATCTCCTCCCCTTCGATTGTCATGTCAACCGAGCTTTTCAGCGTCTTATGAACACAGTGCTCGCTCCACGTCTGCGCCAGCGACTCAAGCTCCACATCCGTCGGCTCCCTGCCCAACTGGCGGTAGTACTTCTGAATGGCCTGCATCTCCACCAGATTCAAGAACAAATCCTTGTCCTTGCTCAGCTTCACCAGCCCGTCATCATCAAGGTCCCGTATCGGCCAGCGTACAACCTGCAACTGGTAAGGCTTCAAATGGGGGCTGGGGGGCTCGGCCTCATTGCCGATAACGCAGACCTCGATGCAGTCGTTTGCCAGAATCTTCTTCGCTATGGTATCGCTCTGTTTGCGGCTGATATCACCCAGAAGAACGTACTTCCGCGCCGTCCGAACGTGCTCCGCCCGCCCGCCCATATCCGATATCGCCGTCATCACCGATTCGGCCACCGGGTCCGTCACCCCGCTCTTCAGGTGCACCTCTATCAGCATCGCCTTGGCCAGACCCGCCGGCGCGCTGCTTCTGCCTATGTAATACTCCTCGCAAATCGGGTCGGCCAGAAGCTCGCTCCCGACACGCATGGCAAAACCATCGTCAAAATCCGCCTCGATCAGAAAAACCTTCGCCGACTGCACCGCCTCCACCGAACCAACGCCAAGCTCACGAATGTCATCAAGCACATTACTGCCATGAACGTCCGCGAAACCACGTCGGTTGACCACCTCAAAGCGCCACTGCTTCACGATATGATTTCCTTGCTTTTAATTTTGTGTTTTATTAAAGCTGCTCGTTGGTCTCTCGCGGCCTTTAGCAGCTTCAGGATTTGTTCTCTGTTGCCGGTACTTACGGCCCTTCTCAGCTTGAAGATCTCGACGACCATTCTGTCAATCTTTTTGGTGAGGTTACCGGCGTTGGCGAGCAGCACGTCGCTCCAGATGTTAGGTGCCCCGGAGGCTATCCTCGAGGTATCCATAAAGCCCTTGCCGGCAAATTCAAGGTCCCGGCTGTTGTTGGCATTGATCAGAGCAGCGGCGGCTATATGTGGAAGGTGACTCACGGCGGCAAAGATTCTGTCATGCTCACGCGGCGTCATCAATTTTACCCGGCATCCGAGGATGGTCCAGAATTCCTTGAGCCTCTTTACCGCGGAACGGTTTGTCTTTTTGGTCATGGTGAGAATACACAATGCTCCGTCGAATAGATCGTCTCTGGCAAACTCGATGCCGCGCTGTTCGGAGCCGGCGATGGGATGAGAGCCGACGTAGTAAACGGTTTTGGGCAGGTATCGGCGGGCCCATCGGTGGGGCAGGAGCTTCGTCGAGCCGACATCGGTGACGATGCAGCCTGCCGGTAGTGCCTGAGCAATAGCAGAAAAGATTTTGTCAAAGGACAATAAAGGGGTCGCGAGGATCACAATATCGGCCTGAGCCACACTGGTTTTGAGGTCGGCGGCAATCCGGCCGGCCACGGCCATCTGCCTCGCTTTACGTCGAGTGACGGCACGGTGGCCGTAACCTACGGTTGTTGTGCGTGTAAAACAGCGTTTAATCGCCAAACTTATCGAGCCTCCCAAGAGGCCCAGCCCCACCACAGTTATTTGGCCTAAGTCTTTCACAGTAAAGACCTTATAAGATAAAGACGTGTTGTGGATTCGGGTAGAAAGTATATTATCAGGTGGGCTGCTGTCAATTTTTTTCTTTGATTTGTGCTGATAAAATGTTATTATTCCGATTCGAATATGATAAGCCAACGGAAATGGCAAAAAACCGGACGCCTCCGCCTGCTTGTCGCGGGCAAGGTTTTTTTTGTGGACGTATTTTGCTGGTTACCAACGCAGCGGACAAAGTATTTTATTTGTGATGCCTGATAATAACTACAAAACCGCAAACGGCGACTATCTCGATTTCGAAGAGAAAGTCGCCGACTTGGACCGTCAGATGCACGAGCTGCGAAAGCTCAGCTCCGCCAAGGGCATAGACTACTCCGAAGAAATTCGCAGACTCCAGCGAGAGCAGGTCACAGAGCTTAAACGCATCTATTCGAACCTTACCGCCTGGCAGACCGTCCAGGTCGCACGACACCCCAAAAGACCCATCCTCGCCGACTACCTCAACCTAATGGTCAAAGACTTTCGCGAACTTCACGGCGACCGGTGCTTTGGGGACGACCGTGCGATGGTAGCGGGGCTTGGGCAGATCGGCAGAGAAAAAGTGCTGGTGGTGGGGCAGAACAAAGGCAAGAACACGAAGGAAAAGATCGCGTGCAATTTCGGGTGCGCGCACCCTGAAGGTTACCGCAAGGCGGTTGCGAAGATGAAATTTGCGGAGAAGTACGGACTTGCCGTGGTTACTCTTATCGATACGCCCGGCGCGTACCCCGGCGTTGGCGCTGAAGAAAGGGGTCAGGCTCAGGCGATTGCCGTTAACCTTACGGAAATGTCACGACTGAGGGTACCCATCATTTGCATCTGCATCGGTGAAGGCGGCTCGGGAGGGGCTCTTGGGATTGGTGTCGGCGACCGGCTGGCGATGCTCGAGTTCTCGTATTACTCGGTGATCTCACCTGAGGGCTGCGCAGCGATTCTGTGGCGTGATGGCTCTGAGGCGCCGAAGGCAGCGGAGGCTCTGAAGCTGACCAGCAAAGACCTTGTCAAGCTTGAGGTTATCGACGCGGTTATCCCCGAGCCGCTTGGGGGGGGCCACCGTAACGTGCATGACACGGTGTACAATGTGGAGAACTACATTGTCAAGACGCTCCGCGAGCTTAAACGGATCCCAATTGATGCGTTGCTCGAGAGGCGGTACGAGAAGCTTCGTTCTATCGGGAACAGTCGGACAGAGGGTGTGCGGAGAAAGGCGGTTGCCAGCCGTGCCAAGATAAAAGAGGCAGTAAGAGCCATATCGAAGAAATCGAGCCCCGTGGAGGTGAAGGCTTAGGGTACTGTTACCGGGGCGGACGGAAGGCAGAAAGGAGGGAGACGCCAATCACCGTTAGCGTCTGATGCGCCATCGAAACAAGCATGGCTCTATGCCTTAGTTTATTGTTCTCAAAATTAGGTCTTTTTTTGAAAAGCATTTTGCGGGGATGATTCACTCATGGCACACACCTTGCGTATGACAATGTAAGGGCTAGTCCTAAAGTGCTATAACTCCTTATCAAAGAAGGAGTTGCGTTATGTTGAAACGTAAAGCCCTGGTGGAATCAGCATCGGCCAATCTCCACAATTTTCTCAAAAATATCGACAAAAACCTGTCAATGCCGGGCTGACTGAAGCAATAAATGCCTGTTTCTGGCTGCACATGGATTTACTGCGGAAAAGCTTATGGTAAAACCCCTAAGTTTGAGTTTCTGCTATCCTTGCCCCGTGAGATAGGATGGGAAAGTATCATTATGTATATGTTTTGCGATCGCAGAACGAGCGGAAGTTCCACGTGGGATACACGACGAACCTGCAGAAGCGTCTCGAAGAGCATAGCAGCGGACAGGTTCGGTCAACGAAGCAGAGACGACCTATGAACCTAATCTATTGGGAGGGATGCATCAATCAGCAGGATGCCACAAGAAGGGAGAAGTATCTTAAGAGCGCCTGGGGCAAGAGATACGCAAAGGCACGCGTGAGGACTTATCTCACGGGGTGACGCCTATATGCGTGATGGGCACGACTTTCTATGAAAAAATGCCGGCTTCTCCGGCCGCGACCGGCCAAATACTATATGCTAACGACCATCGACTGAATATGAGACATGAAAATTGAAACGAACCAGGGACGGGTGCACTTCGCGTTTGTAGGTGGATTCTTTGCCCGTATCATTGCCCCCGTTTCTTCCCGATTCGTTTTCCCCCCTTGTCAACGCACCGCGATTGGATATAGCTCCACCATCTTGGGCGTAATTGTTTCTGAAGGTGCACTCGTCTATGACATACTGCAAAGACTGCCTTAGCAAACAGCAAAAGATTAATGAGCTGGAAGAAGAGAATGTTCGGCTTAAGGCCAGACTGCGATATCAGGAACGCACGGCCAAGGAAGGTTACTTCGGCTCGTCCACCCCCTCTTCGAAAATCACATGCATACCAACAGCCCGAACATACCCCAAAAATCCCGCGCAACACCGCTTCTCGCCATCATTCTGCTTGACAGGCGGTGGCAGTGGAGAATATTACTTCATCAGTTTTGCGATCTGCTTGAATTTGGGATGGTCGGCGGTTCGGAGCAGCTCGAATAAGGCCATTTCGGTGGAACTGATTTCCGCGCCGCAAAACAAAAGACAAGAAAAAAACCGCCTGATTAGCCCGCCAGTTTCTTGAGTTTTGCCGCCGAGCCAATAATTCCAACGATGAATCCCGCCAGACAAATGACCAGACCCGCACCCAGGTTGTCCCCCGCCTGTATCAGCAGGCTGATAACCAACACCGTCCCTATAAGGGTAAGGAATATTTGCAGCATTGAGACCTTGTAGAGATGCTCCCGCGGCGTAATGAACACAGGCACCGCCGATAGAATGGCTATAATGAAAACCGCCCAGCCAATAGCCCCAACGTGATACCCTGCCTGATATGCCGAAGCGCGTGAACCAAAAAGGGATGGAACCTCGATGCGCACGTATGCCCACGGCAGGAAAAAGCCGAGCACAACCAGAGCAACACCGACCAGCATTGTAATATCCGCCGGCGAGAACCGATCCTGACCTCGCAGCGCGTTTGCCCTGCCCAGAGCATCGAGCAGTTCATTACTTTCTTCGCTAGTAATCTTGCCCTGCTCAACCATCTTCAGGATTCTGTCTCGCTCGGCGGCGTTCACCCGCGTGTTATCATCACCGCTCGCAAGCCAGCGAAAGAACTGGATAAGCAATGCAACCACGCAGATCCCTGCAACCGGTAAGAAAACAATGCCTGGGCGCACCCCCCCAAACACACTCCCTATCACAGGAAGGAGTGTCGCCGCCAGAATGGACAAGCAGATCGCCGTCACCCACTTCAGCTTGAAAGCAAACCTCAGTATGAGGATCATGCCCACCAAAACAAATGGGAGCAGAATTAGAAAGATCACACCCATAGGCCCTAGCATCATTCTCCCTAGCATCATTCTCTCTCCTTATCTACGGGTTCTAAGAATATACGTTGCGTCTTTTACGGTCATCTCGCCTTTTTCAATTGCATCCAGGACTTCCTTTCTGCTGAGCGGCTTTTCCTCGCCCGGCGATTGCAGCAGCTCGTTCACCCTGTCGAGCATCTTGTTTATCGTCGGGTACGATATGCCAAGCTCGGCCTCGACCGCACTTATGTTGCCCCGCTGCCTGAGGAAAACCTTGATGAACTTCTGGTACTCGACCGGCAATTCAGCCCCTCCGACTGAAAACGACCCGTTGATTTCGCTCCCGCAGCCCGTGCATTTTATCTGCGTAATCTCGATTCTCTCACGACAAAGCGGACAATTCGCCGGCAACTCTAATTGTTGAATCTTTTTAGCCATAAAACCTAAATATCAATTCCAACGTATCCATCGATAGCAATAATTGATTACCGGATTAAGTTTGTCAACTTAAAAATCGCAAAAACTGGAAGATTTACTAAAAACAGTCTATTGGCCTTTTCTGGCGGGAAAAGAGGGGTCTTGCGGCGGGAAGCTACTTCACCAGTTTGGCGATTTGTTTGAATTTGGGGTGTTCGGCCGTTCTGAGCAGCTCGAATAAGGCCATTTCGGTGGAAGTGATTTTGGCGCCTTCGGCCCGCGCTGCAGCTATCCCAACTTCTTTGTTTTCGCTGGTTCTCGAAGAAACGGCATCAGCAATTACGCTCACCTCATAACCCGTGCCGACCAAATCCATCGCAGTCTGGTAAACGCAGACATGGGCCTCAATTCCGCACAGCAGTATCTGCTTGCCGCCCAGATCCTGCAAGGCCCCCTTGAACCGCTCATCGCCGCAGCAGCTAAAGCTCGATTTGTTTATCGGCTGCACATCGGAAAGAAGCTCCGAAATCTCAGGCACAGTCGGCCCTAGCGCATCGGGGCACTGCTGGCACCAAAGGATTGGAATATCGAGGATTTTTGCGGCCTGAATCAAAATGCGGATGTTCTTGAAAAGAATGTCTCTCTCGTGCATCAACCGGGCAAGCTTGCCCTGCACGTCAACAACGACCAGACCGCACTTTCGAAGATCAAGCATTCCGTTACTTTCGCACTGTCAGCACCGAGCGTCCAAAGCTGGCACCGTCATTCGACGCCCACGAATACGATAGTCAGTTGCACCTTCTCCGACTCTTTCACCGCGCCGGGTGATTTCTTGGCGGCGTCCGCGGGCCCGACCAGGCGCGGCTTAGGTATCGGCAAATCATTCCCGCTGCCAAGGGCCATTTCAACATCTCGGCCCGGCATAAGCCGGTCCATCCAGTTCGACAGGGAAATATCTCTGGCCAATTCGAGACGCTCGTCCAGACTGTTCTGATTCACGATGTCCACAATCTGGCGCAGGCTCACCGAGCGTATTGTCACCCGCTCGGCGAACCGCCCGGTCTCAACCGACAGTGTTCGCGAACCAAAGCGGTCCCAAATGTCCTGCAAATCGCCCAACAACGCGTTCAAATCCGCCCGACTGCAAGTCAGCGTATATATACTCCTGCCCCCTTGCGTTGCGGGAGCAAAGCAGTCCGAAAGTCCGTTGTCTATTATGGCCCGCTGGAAAGCGCTGACCGCTGCCGAGCTGCTCGGCTCCAATTCCAGTGATGCATAGAACGGTGTCGGCGCAACATTACCGCCCGCGGTGACGCCTCCACCGAAACCCGGCGGAGCAGGCGCCTCTGCGGGAGTAACAATCGTGTAAACCACCACCCCCAGAACCGCTATCAGGCCAAGCATCGCAGCAACCGTCAGAACCTTACGAGCAAACAGGTGCACCGCACCGCGACGCTGCTCGAAGACCGAACTGTGCTCACGCATGAGCCGACGACTCTCGAGCGAAGCCTTCACCCGCGCGAGTGTATCGGCAGGAGCCTCAGCCCGGCCCAGCGAGCCAACCAGCATCCGGCACCTCTCAAGCTCACGCAGCCGCCTCGCCGCCTTCGCGTCGTGCGATATCAGCCGTTGAACCTCCACCTCCTGCCTCTCCTCCAGCTCCCCGTCTATGAAGCCGTTCAGCACCTCATCCATATTTGCTTGTTCATTCATGGCAACATCCTCTCCAAAACCTCCCTAAGATTGCTCCTGGCGCGGCTCAACCTGCTTTTCACCGTCCCCAGTTCAACTTTCAGCACCTCGGCAATCTGAGCATAATTCATACCTTCAACATCCCTCAGGACTATTACCGTCCGGTGGTCGTCATCCAGCTTCGCCAGCGCTTTGCCGACAATCCTGCAAAGCTCCTTATTCTCAGCCACCAGCGCCGGGTCCGGCGAGCTGTCGTCGCTCAAAACACCCTTGAGCTGCGACTGGGCCTGTCCTTCATAGTCGTCGCTCTCGGCGTCCAGCGACCAGTAGCCCACCCTTCGGCTGCGCTGGCAATGGTTCAACGTCAGATTCACTGCTATCCGGAACACCCAGGTATAGAAGCTGCTTCTGCCCGCGAACCTTTCGATGCTCTCTATTACTTTGACAAATGTTTCCTGCGTAAGTTCCGCCGCATCATCGGCGTTTGCACACATTTTCAATATCGTGTTGTAAATCCGGTCCTGATACTTCAGTATCAGCCGACCCATCGCCTCGGAGTCGCCCCGACGGCATCGCTCCACCAGTACGGCATCGTCAATACTCATATCTGCCGTCTCTAAGTGTATCTGCTTCTCTATCATTAGACCGGCCCCGGCTCCGGAAAGTTCCCCTAAAATCGGTACAAACAACGATATAATGGCATATTACACCCCTCCGGTCAATCTAATTCGACCACAATACCGCCCCAATGCCACCTTCCCCGCCGCGCCCTTCCGGCCGGCTTGCCACCCGAAGGCGACGGGTGGCAGCCTCAAGCGCAGGGGATGGCCTCCTCGCACCGCCGACGCCCCTGTTATTCCACACTTGCTTGTCCGCCGAAGGCGGATTCGGCGGGTCTTATCACCCGCTTGCGCGCAAACAACCGGGGCCCGTACCAAAGTACAGGCCCCGAATAAGATGCAAACTCACACCCAGCAGGCTGCCGCAACCGTGTTACGGCGCCGGCGGCGGCGGCCAAAGCTGTTCCGCACCCCAGTTGTCAAACACCTTGGCAAAGTCCCTGAAGTTGATCACCTCCGGACTTTCACCGCTGTACAGATTGGCTGGCGACACCATCTCGAGTATACCATCCCCGCCGGATGCAAGGTATGCCACTTCGTCGCGGGTCAGAGCCCGATTGTAAACACGAACATCGTCCACAGTACCTCTGAACGCTCGGTCATCCGCGTCGGGACGGTTGCCTATGGCAAGATCATTCGCGTCCTGAAGGAGCGTTATCAGACCGATGCCCTCGGAACCAGAAAGCTGACCGTTTACGTAGCATTTCACGGTGCTGCCGTCATACGTGCCGGCCACGTGGGCCCATTCGCCCTGCGATATGTCATCGCCGTCTACCTCATGAAGCCCGCGATTCACGTCACGGACGAAGAAGCTTGGAGTGCTGCCATCGAGCTGCATTGCGAAGTTCTCATTGCCGCCCTCATCCAATCCCTTGACCACAACGCGGGCGCTGTAGCTGGTTGCCTGGCTGTAATTAACCCAGGCCGCCGCCGAAATTTCCGCGCTGGGCCTTAGTTCTGGCGCGTCAGGAACAACGACCCTGCCGCCGTTGAGCTCTATCGCGCCGGAGCCGACATGGCCCGTGACCCAGGTGTAAGCGCCCTCGGCCGTGCCGTGATTGGCGTACACGCTCGAATCATCGGCATTACCCTCGAGCTCCCAGTGCCCAACCAAGTTGCCGGCGCCTGGATCCACCACCGGCTTGAGATCCACGTCCCCGAGCAGCCACTGGTCGGCTATTACGCCAATATCTGCCACACCCACAAGGCAATCGCCGCTCAGATCGCCCCAAGGGCCGTACTCAGGCTTGCAGACGGGCATGTTCAGACGAATGTCGTCGAAGTACACCACACCTTTGCCCGCAGCCACCGGGTCACGCCTGTTGCCAAACCCAATGTACACGTTTCTGATGCTTGAGAAGTCCACATCATCCGCAACCGCTGCAAAGTTGCTGTCGCCAAAATACACAAATGGAATGTCCCATCGCTGCCACTCTTCAACCAGCAGGTCGCTCAGAGCTTCGCCTTCGTTGTCGCCGTAGCGCATTTCCGCGTACGTCCACCAGGTATCATCAATACCTACGTACATCCGCTCGGCCTCGGTGGCGTCGTTGCCCGCCTGACCATAGAAGAACAAGGTCAGCAGCCGAACATCAGCCGACGTCCAATCCTGAAAACCACCGATCTCTTGCAGGGGCAGCCACGCCTCGGCGTAGTAATAATCGGCCCACGGATCATCCGTGTCGTAAGTGTATGACATCGCCTGCTCACCACCATGGACCGGTTTCCTGGGCGCCTGTGCAAGCTCCAGCCACGACCCCGTCGCTTGGCCGGATTCCTGAGAGTACTGGTCATACCACGTGTACTGGATTGCCTTCTGGTCCGTGTCGTACTGCTCGAAATCGTCGAGAGTCACGAAGTCCGCTACCTTGAAGCGCCAGACCGGACCCGTCCAGGTGTTGGGGCCGTTGACCTCGTCAATCCTCCAATAGTAGTACGTATCCAGCTCAAGCGGGCCCGGATCATAGCTCTCATCACCGAGGCCCTTTATCGCGCACGGGTCCGTCATGTCCTCCACCCCTGACCGCGCCGTCCCGAAAAAGACCTTGTGCTGGGACGCATGATCTCCCGGAAGCCACGTCAGATTGGCATCAGGAACGGCATCGGGCTGCCCGTCGTACGGGCTCGGACCCCACGCAATCTCAAGGTCGCCGCCCCTGTACAATGCCGCTATCTCAGTATCCGTCAGAACACGGTCATAAACCAGGAAGTCGTCCATACGGCCTTCATAGTCCTCCTCGTGCCAGCCGTACGCGCCTATCCTGAACGGTCTGCTCATGTAGATATTGTTCGCCAGAGTGTCAATTGTACCGGACTGCGTGTCCGCAAGCAGACCGTCGAAGTATATACTCATCGTATTTGCACTCTCGTCCTTGACAAACGCAAAGTGGTGCCAGTCGCCTGCCCAGGCGCTGGGCCTGGCGTCTCGCCAGATCATTAAATCATTCGAGTCGTTGCCCGCACGCCAAATCACATTTCCCGAACTGTCGGGGACCACCGCCTGCACTCTATACCCGCTGCTTTCCCAGCCCGTATCGAACACGACCTGAGGTCCCCCCCAACCAGCCGTAGCATTGAGCCAGACGGCAACGGTTATTTTGGAAGTGAGGGTAGCAAAGACCTCGCTCGAAGGCTCCAGACTGATGTCGTCGTCAAAGAAGAGGCATCCGCCCCACTTGCCGTCCGGGTCCCATTGGTCATCGGCGCCATCGGCGTGAAAACCACGGCCCGAGTGGTCGTGAGCCGTGTCGCCCCAGGTCTCATCAAACTCGTACCACAGGCGAAGATTAAGGTCAACAAGAACGTACGTGGTTGTGAAGCTCCACACCTGGCCTTCCCACGGCCCGCCGCCGGTGACCTCAACAACGCGCCAGTAATACGTGGTGCCGTTGTCGAGGTCGTCAACAAGAGCAACGGTCGTATTTGGGCCGTCATACCTCTTGACTGAGGGGTCAAGATTTTCCACATCCCCAATGTCCGTGCTCAGGTACACCCTGTGCGATGTGGCAGACTCTCCGGGCGTCCAGCTAAGAATTATGCCGCACGGGTCCACATCCTGCTCTCCGTCCGCAGGCGTGGGACATATCGGCATTTCGGGGTCGCTTTCGTTGATCAGGAAGGCGCACGGCCCCAGCGCGATATCATGTATCCGAACCTCGTCTATCTGACCGTCGAAGAAGCCGTCCCGAAAACTGCCGTCCGGAAGCCCGCCGGCACCAATCCAAACCGGGCTGTTATTGTCAGGCGGATTCTGACCTCCGCTGCCGCCGCCATCGCCAAAGTCCTGCTTCACACCATTGAGATATATCCCTCCCAGATCTCCGAATTGATCACGAACTACGGCAATGTGGACCCACTCGCCCAGGTCAGCGACGGTATTGTCATCAGTCAGGGCCGTCCAGCTCCCGCCGCTCTGCCATCGGTAGCTATTGTCGCAGTATCCGCTGCCGCAGCCGGGAAGGCTGTTTATGGCCAAACCCCAGGAACCGTGCTTATACAGTATCCAAATCGTGCCCAAATCCGTCCAGCTCTCGGCCTTGTGCCACAGCTCGACCGTATATTCAGAGCCGTCCAGCCGCAGCAGATCCGGCGTCGCTTCACTCGGACCGCACGGGTCCAGCCTGTACAGCCCCGCGCTGGGTTGAAAATCAGCCGACGCCGTGCTCCCAAGAACGCCGTCATGACCCGACGCGGCATACTTCACATACCCTCCCGAAACATACTTCTTGAACTCTATCCCGTTGCCGCTGTCGTCCGTAATCGGGCTCGGCGGGCTCGGCAGGTCATTGCCTATCGTCCCATCAAACTTATAGTACATCAAGAGACCCCCGTAACCCGTCCGGAAGTCCCAGTCGCTGCCCGTGATGGTGCCGCTGCCGCTGTCTGTATCCACTCGCCAGTAGTAGTTCTTGAACACCTCAGCCGTTATCGGATAGCTGCTCACACCCGGACCAAGCGCCACCTGTGTCCATGTGCCGTCCTGCGGATAAGTCGTCCCGTAGCTGAGCGTCTGGCCCACCAGATAGCACGGGGTGTCCCAGCTCAGAACAACCGTACCGGGCGCCACGCCTCTCTGACCGTCACCAGGGGTCGGGTTGCCGGCCATTCCACTCGGAGTGCTGAAATCCCAGATCGGGCCTCGCCAGGTGTTGGGCTCCGTATTATTGACCTCATCGACCCGCCAGTAATAGCTCATGCCGTAGGCGAGCGAGCCCGTGTTGTAGGTCTCATCGCCGCGGGGCTTCGTCGCCGTCGGCGTGACCATGCCGTCGACAACCGCATAGCTCGTCCCAAAGAATATCTTGTGCTGGTCCGCTTTGTCCCCGGCCTTCCAGGTCAGCGTCACACCCGTTGGGCAGATGCCTCCGGCGCCGTTTGCCGGAAATGGATTGGACGCCTCTTTCTGATATATATCAAACCCTACGAACGTGTGCCCGCCAATATTTGCAGCCGTTGGCGCCTCAGTTCCGCCTTTGCCCGTAATATAGCCTAATTCAATCCATCTCTGCATCCTCGTCAAGCGGTCCTGTTTTATTTCCAGGACAGCGTTTTGCTCGAAATCGATATTGAATGGTATCCCGTCCGGCCAGTCAGACTCGATACGCATGCTGAAATCGTTGCAGATTATCTTGCCGGCATCGAAGTTCATTTGGATCGCCCAGGGAGTGGTATGAAGCCCGTCGTTCTCGCCGCCCATGCTCCAGGCTCCCGCCATATCAATCAGGCCGCCGCTCATGTTGAACAGCATAGTCGCCGCCGGGCTACGCAGACCAAACCTCATGTCGCCAAGGTGAAGCTCCGTCCTGGCGCCGCTTACGTGTAATTCGCCGCCGCCGTCGTCGCCCCAGCTAAGCCCGCCCACAGTCGTGAGCCGCCCGTTGTCAATAGTAAGCACGAAATATCCCGGCGGGTCATCGGCGCTCGCCAGTGTGCCATTAACATAAACATTGGGATCGCCGCTTCCAGTACTCAAGATGTTCAGGTTGAACCTTCCGTAATCGTGCCCGCGCCAGGCAAAACCGCTGCCGAGGTTGAGTACCTGAACCACGGAGCTGCCGCTTATGTTAACGGTGGAGTTTGGTCCCCCCGTACTTTCACTACCGTACCATGTATTTTGAACAATGAATGTGGCATCTATTATGTCCATGGCCTGCGTACCCCCGCCGGTCGCAGGACCATTCATCCAGCCAACGTTGGCGTCTATGTCCCCGGGGCAGGCCGAGCCGCTTACTAACGGGACCGGTTTCGCCGAATAGATATACACCGTGTCTGCCGCGCCGGGCACTACCGCCGGACTCCAGTTCCCCGCGGTGCACCAGTCAGTGCTTACCGCGCCGCTCCAGGTCGCGGCCCGTACGCTGCTCGCCAAAGCCAGAACCATCAAAATACAACACACTAAAAAGACAGCTTTCTTATACATGATTTATCTCCTTAAACGTTAAACAATGACTCCCCTTTGGCTATACGCCAGGGATTAATTCTCTTCAACACGCACGGTCGTCAATAATTCATATTCTCGACAAAGCCTTTCAAGATAGATGATTGCAGATTCCGCCAAAATCCCTGACTCTGCGATATCACTACTGGAAACTTGCCTTTGTATAGGTTTTGGGACAGGTTCTAATGGCAGGACATGCCTGGGGATGTCGATTCCCGCTCGAAACATACTCCGCCTCCGCCCCTCGCCGTGACTGTTTCTTCCATTCATCACACGTTCTCCCCGATAACGGAACACCCTTTGACAGAAATACCTTCTGCGCATAATGTGCACCGTTACTAAAGTTTACCAAAGTCCTCTCGCCTTCGTCAAGAGGAATCTTTTCGTTTTTTTTTGTTGTTCTTGACCCCAGCCCCGGTCCCAAGACTTCGAAAACAGCGGGGCCTGCACCGAAGTACAGGCCCCGAATTTTTAAGCAAATTCAACAGTCGACAGGATTCAAGATGTTACGGCTCGGGAGGCCAGAGCTGCTCAACGCCCCAGGACTCGAGAAGCTTTGCAAAGTCCCTGAAGTTGATGACCTCAGCAGCAGGGTCGTCGATGAACAGATTTGCCTCCGACGTCAGTTCAACTACACCGTCGCCGCCCGATGCCAGCCAAGCTATCTCGGCGCGGCTCACCGCGCGATCGTAAACACGGACGTCATCAATCTTGCCCTCGAATCTGCCGCTCGTGTCACTCGCGGGATAACGACCCCCGATGCCGAGACCGTCGTTGGCGTCCGCTATAAGCTCAATCGAGCCGCGGGTCGCCGAGCCTTCTTCCGCGCCGTTGACGTAGCAGGTCTGCTCGTTGTTGTCGTACGTGCCGGCGACATGAATCCATTCGTTCTCAGAAATCGCGTCGCCGCCGCTGGTCACAGACAGCACGCTGCCCGGATTGTTCGCGTCACGCATGATGAACGCCAAACCGTCGTCACTGCTGACCTCCAGACCAAAGGTCTCATTGTCGTTGCGACCCTTGATGACGATCCGGTCGCTGCCGCCCGCCTCGCCGTCGAGGTATATCCACGCCATCACGCTCACGTAATGCTTGGGTCGCAGCTTCGGCGTCACGCCATTGTCGTCGACGACGACCCATCCGCCGGAAAGGTCGATGGCCTGTCCGTCTTTCCCGGCCGTCCACTCGTAGGCGCCCTCGGCCGTGCCGTGATAAGCGTTCGGCCACGAATCGTTCGCGTTGCCGTCAAGCTGCCAGCGGGCCACGCGATTTGCGTCCGACGGCGCCGTAACAGGACTCACATCAACGTCGCCGCGGAGCCACTGCTCGCCCATCGCGCCAACGTCGCCAATACCAATGATGCAGTCATCGTCAAGGTCGCCCACCGGACCATACTCAGGCTTGCAGATAGGCTTACTCAGCAGAAGGTCGTCGAAGAACACGATGCCTTTGCCGGCAGCCACGGGGCTGCGCCTGTTGCCGAAACCAATGTACACGTTGGCGACGCTGGAGAAATCCACATCTTCGGGGACGGCAGCAAAGTTGCCGTCGCTGAAGTAAATGAATGGAATGTCCCATCGCTGCCACTCTTCGACCTGAATGTCGCTGAGCGATTCGCCTTCGTTGTCCCCGTAGCGCATCTCAGCGTAAGTGCCGAACGTATCATCAACGGCAACATACATCTGCTCGTCCTCAGTGGCGTCGTTGCCGGCCTGCCCGTAGAAGAACAACGTCAGCAGCCGAACGTCAACGGAGGTCCAGTCCTGAAAACCGCCGATCTCCTCCAGAGGCAGCCAGGCTTCGGCGTAGTAATAGCCGGGGGCCGCCCATGGATCATCCGTGTCGTAGGTGTACGACATCGCCTGCTCGCCGCGATACACCGGCTTTCGGGGCGCCTGTGCAAGCTCCAGCCACGCACCGGTGGCCTGCCCCATTTCCTGAGAATACTGGTCATACCAGGTGTACTGGATTTGCTTCTGGTCGGTGTCGTACTGCTCGAAATCGTCGAGGATAATGAAATCGGCCACCGTAAACCTCCACACCGGACCTTTCCATGTGTTCGGTCCATTGACCTCGTCAATGCGCCAGTATCGGATGCTGCCCAGCGGCAAAGAAGCGGGAAGTGGATAGTTGTTATCAGGGCTATTAGGAAAACTGCCAATGTAGATTCCGACGGTAGATGTATTTGCATCTACCACATCACTCTTAGTGTTTCCGATATATACATCATGCTCAACTGCAAAGTCGCCGGGTCTCCAACGAAGTACGACATCCGGGTCAACATCCGTAGCACCGTTTCTGGGGTCAGGTGACCATGCAAGTTCGAGTTCACCTCCTCTAAACAGTGAAGTAACCTTAGCGGCGTCGAGGGCAATGTCGTATAGCCTAAAGTCGTCAACGCTACCTTTCAAGTCGTCGGGATTGCCCGATGCAGCTCCTATAGACAACTCACTCTCACGAAGGCGAATCAAAGTCGTATCTACAACATCGTTTGCGTCGGCAAGCTCCCCATCAAAGTATATCTTGATCTCGCCTGCCGTTTCATCCTTGACAAACACCCAGTGGTGCCAATCTTCGAGCGTTCTCGGGTCGGCTTTATCGCGAAACATGTCCCAAAGCAGAACGTCATTACTGTCGTTACCCGCTCGCCACTCGATAGTTCTACCGTCAGCCATTGGAACTGCTGCACGGATTTCATACAATCCGTTACCTATGCCGAATACAAAGTTGTCGCCGCCCAGCTTGAACGAATCCTTCAGCCAGCACGAAATTGATACTGAAGGACTTATTGACGAGGTCGCTTCGCCCGGCGCATCTATCCTGTTATCATCATTAAAACCAAAAGAACCTCCGAACTGACCGCCCTCGGGATCCCAGCCATCATCGTCATCAACGTCACCGTGATTACCATAGCCCGAAGAGTCATAGGCCGTATCGCCACTGGTTTCATCTAACTTGTAATGGAGGCGCAGAGTTTCGTCATCAACTATAAACTCGGTTGTAAACTTCCAGACGTCACCCTCCTGATCGCCTGGCTGCTCAACAACACGCCAATAGTAGGTCGTTCCGTAATCGAGGACTTGGATGTCACTCATAGCATACGTGTACTCGTCCAGATACGCCGAACCGTCGAGGTTTTGCACATCGGCCTCTTCGCTGCTAAAGTAAACTAAGTGCGATGTGGCAGATTCTCCAGGTAACCAGGTGAGAATCACCCCACAAGGATCGATATCCTGGACACCGTTACCGGGGTATGGGCATAGGGGGTATTCCGGATCCCTTGATATATGCAGCAACCCACATGGTCCAACCGCAATATCATGTATTCTAATTTCGTCTATCAGACCGTCGAAATGCAGGCCGAAGCTGCCACCGGCCTCCTGCTCAACACCGATCCAAACCGGGCTGTTATTGTCAGGTTGAATCCTGCCTCCGCCATTGTCCCCCTTTTCACCATTGACGTACCACCCAGACAAATCTTCGTCGCCTTCATAATAGACTATGGCGATGTGTTGCCACTCGTCTTCTAACGCTTCTGTTGAGTCATTGTCAGGGCTGTAAGCATCCCATCGGAATTCGTATGAGTCGCCGTTGTTGTTGTATATTCTAAAGCCCCAGTCGCGGTCACCGACATCACTGTGCTTACTGATTAAGTAAGTAGTATCATTTTCATTTGGCAGGATAGTCGTCAAATTCCTGGGATATACCCACATCTCGACGGTATATTCAGAGCCGTTCAACCGAAGCAAATCGTTTTCGCCTATATCGTTTCTGTATAGACGGGTGTCAGGCACGAAATCGGCCGAATTCCCGTAGATTGCAGGTTTAGGGGCAGTCGCGTCATACGTATACGCTATAGTATGGCCGCCGCCGGAAGTATCATTCGTGAAATGATAGTCGTTGCCGGAAGAGTCGCTAAGGTTGTTCTCAAACTTTAAGTGTAACAAACGCCCGCCAATACCGGTCGTGAAGTTCCAGGTGTCACCTGTGATTACGCCCAGGGCCCCGGCTGTTGTATCAACGCGCCAGTAGTAGTGCTCGGATGGACTTGACGGACTTGGCAACTGATATTCGTCATCGTTTGCACCAAGTGCGACCGACGTCCAGGTAGCCGAACACGGATCTGTTCCATAATACAGCGTTTGAGCCGTCAAGTAACATGGAAGAGTCCACCGCAGGAGAACCGGACCGGGTCTTATACCTCTTCGGCCATTAGGCGGGCTCGGGTTAGTGGCTCTTCCGCTCGGAGTGCTAAAGCTCCAGACGCCGCCTGTCCACGTACACGGATCAGTGTCGTTGACCTCATCAATCCGCCAGTAGTAGGTTTTCCCGTATTCGAGCCAGCCGGTTGGGTAACTCTCATTGCCCAGGTTCTGGCTGCCTTGGTATACGCCGCAGGGGTCCACGGCCGTAGTCGCATCGTTTACGTCATTCCAATTAGTTCCGAAGTAAACCTCATGCCGATCCGCTTTCTCGCCAGCCGTCCAGGTCAGAGTAATACCGTTTTCAGGGCAAATACCTGACGTGGGGCTTGACGGGTTGGGCTTAGTTGCCGGACCCTGAAATAGATCAAAGCCTACTCTGGTGTATTCTCCATCAAATATCACCAATGGATCCTCAGTGCCGTTCTTGCCGGTAATAAGACCCGAAGTAATGAAACCCTGTATCTGCGAAATACGATCTCCTTTTATTTTCCAAAGAACACCTGCGTCGATATCCAGATGCCAGTTAAAGCCATCCGAGTCGAAGCTGTTACAAATCAGCGTTCCGTTATTGAGATATACTTCACCAGTACCGTTTGAGCTCGTCGGACAGCCAAAACCACCGGTCGTCTCGACATAAGCTCCACCGTCCAAAGTAAATTGGACGTATTGGGGCCCACAGTCACCGTCACAACTACGTGCCTTCAAAAGGAGTCCATTGCCACCGAGGATCATTGTTCCGCCTGTTATAGTACACGTGCCGCTACCATCGTCGCCAAAACTAAGGCCATTCGCCTGGAAGTAGCCGCCTGTCATCACAAAGTCAAAAACTCCGGTCTCCCCATCAGCGCCTGCTACTACACCATTGGCAATGAAATTAGGATCGCCGCTGCCGGTACTGAGAATATTCAGGTTGGTAGTTGCACGATCCTGCCCGCGCATGCAAACGCCCCCACCGAGTATCTTGACAAGTGAACTGCCACTTATGTTGATGGTCGAGGTGGGACCCGAAGAACCATGGTCGTTCATCATGTACCAGTCATTCTGAACAATAACCTCGGCGTCTATTATATCCATGACTTGAGTGATGCTACCATCGTAATTGTACGCAGGCCCATGCATCCAGCCGACGTTTACATCGCAGCCCGGACCCTGGATCACAATCGGCGATGGTGTCACAAATAACGCTACATCACTCTCGTTGGGTTCTACTTCTCCAATCCAGTTAACGCCGCTACACCAATCGGTTCCAGGGCCTTCCCATTCTATTTCGGCCGCCGGAGCCTTGCCGACAAGAGACAGCACCAAAACAACAAAAGCCAAGAAAACCAGTTTCCTACACATCATATTTCTCCTTCAAGACAACACAAAAAATCCTAAACTTTCTCGCCAGAAGCCAAAACATGTCTCGTTCTCAACAGGCACCGACCACCTTAATCGGAATCCTGTGCCCGCCTCGAACACGCTTAGCACAAACAATAAGAATTCCGCTTTTCTGCGTGCCTGTCAGCCAGACACTCTGCCTGCAGAAAAAACGACAAAAGCTTCACCCCTTATGGGGCTCGCAGCAATCGTTGGCAGCTTGGAGTTCTTGAGCTCCGATAGATGAGACTACAGTTGAACTTCCTCACATATCCGCCCGCCTGCATCTCGCCCGCGACGCCCGGATAAACACCGGCTTCAAGTCGAGACTCCATGGACCGCGATTGCAGTGGCGGGCCTTCCTCCCGCCGAGTTTGTGCCGCTCATCACCTCCTTTCTGCAAGAAATAGCCAACACTTGAGCATCCCTGCTCGTGTTCGGGTGCACCTTGCCTCATCCTCACTTGTACAGAATCAGGGCCGTCTTGTCAAAACAATTCTGCCGAAATTATCGGAAGTTGTGGATTTTCAGGTGAATTTGGGCCTGTTGACCAGTTGAAAGGGACTGCGATCAGCATCGAGACTTGACGAAAACAGGCCACGAGGCAAGCCACCGAAGACAGGTGCGGTATTCAACGCTCCGGACGCGGGCTATTGGGATATTGAAGCTCAGCTCAACCGACGGGCGCTCACGGCAGCAGGCTTGGCTTGGCAGCATCGGCGCAAACAACGGGGCCTGCACCGCGATACAGGCCCCGAATTTTCAAGCAAATTCAACAGTCGATACAATCAAACTGTTACGGCTCCGGCGGCCAAAGCTGCTCAACGCCCCAGGACTCCATTAGCATCGCGAAGTCCTTGAAGTTGATAACCTCAGCAGCAGGATCATCGATGAACAGATTTGCCTCCGACGTCAGCTCAACTACACCGTCGCCGTCAGATGCAAGCCACGCTATCTCAGCGCGGGTGACAGCACGATCGTAAACCCGAACGTCGTCAATCCTGCCCTCGAATCTGCCGCTCGTGTCACTCGCAGGATAACGACCCCCGATGCCGAGACCGTCGTTGGGGTCGGTAAACAGCTCGATGGAGCCGATACTCTCGGCGTCTTCTACCACACCGTTGACGTAAATAAGCTGCTCGTTGTTGTCGTATGTGCCCGCCAGATGCACCCACTCGTTTACCGAAAGCGCGTCGGAATTGACCGCGTATGGCCCCTGGCCATTGGCGTCGCGGAAGAGGAAGCCCGCACCGTCACCACCGACCTCCAGACCGAACGTTTCTTCGTCATTCTCACCTTTTATGACAACGCGGCTGGTGCCGGAAGGCTCTGCGTCGAGATAAATCCACGCCATAACGCTGACCTTTTCTTTCATCCGCAGTTTCGGCGTGACGCCGTTGTCGTCGACGACGACCCAGCCGCCGGACAGCTCGATGGCCTGGCCGTCTTTCCCGGCCGTCCACCCATACGCGCCTTCCGCCGCCCCGTGATAAGCGTTCGGCCACGAATCATTTGCGTTGCCGTCAAGCTGCCACCGAGCAACACGATTCGCGTCCGAAGGCTCCGTGACAGGACTCACATCGACGTCGCCGCGCAGCCACTGCTCGCCAATCACGCCAACGTCGCCCATACCAATGATGCAGTCATCGTCAAGGTCGCCCACCGGACCATACTCAGGCTTGCAGATCGGCATGCTCAAACGAAGGTCGTCGAAGTAAACCACGCCTTTGCCCGCAGCTACAGGGAAGCGCTTGTTACCGAACCCAATGTACACGTTCGAAACGCTCGAGAAGTCAACATCATCCGCAACCGCCGCAAAGTTGCCGTCGCTGAAATACACGAACGGAATGTCCCATCGCTGCCACTCTTCAATCAGCAGGTCGCCCAGCGATTCGCCTTCGTTGTCCCCGTAGCGCATCTCAGCGTATGTGCCCAAGGTATCATCGATACCTACGTACATCTGTTCGTCCTCGGTGGCGTCGTTTTCTGCTTGGCCATAGAAGAACACCGTCAGCATCCGAACATCAACCGACGTCCAGTCCTGAAAGCCGCCGATCTCTTCCAGAGGCAGCCACCCCTCGGCATAGTTCAAATCAGCCCACGGATCATCTGTGTCGTAGGTGTATGACATCGCCTGCTCGCCGCGATAGACCGGCTTCGAAGGCGCCTTTGCAAGCTCCAGCCAGGCACCGGTGGTCTCCCCCCACTCCTGAGAATACTGGTCGTACCACGTGTACTGGATTGCCTTCTGGTCCAGGTCATACTGCTCGAAATTGTCGAGAGTCACGAATTCCGCAACGGTAAAGCTCCACACCTTGCCCTTGTACGTGTTGGGCTCATTCACCTCATCAATGCGCCAGTAATAAGTCTGGCCCAGCTCCATCTGGCCTGGGTCGTAGAGCTCGTTGCCGAGATTCTTCGTCGCCGCCTTATCGACGGTGGTCGCACTGTTGACGTCATCCCAGCTCGTTCCGAAGTACACGTCGTGCGTGTCGGTATAATTGCCGGGCTCCCACGTCAGGTTAACGTCCGCAGCAACATCGACCGCGCCGTCGAGTGGATTCGGAGCCCACGCTGTGCCAAGGTCGCCCCCTCTGAACAGACCTGCTATTTCATTGTCCGAAAGGGCTCGGTCGTAAACCCGCAGGTCATCCAGCTTGCCGTTGATCCCGTCGTTTTCGTCCCACCTCGCAGCTATCTTGAACCATTTGTTGCCCACATCGCCTAACGTCGGGCTCACCCCTGTCTTCGACTTCGCCAAAACACCGTCAAAGTATATGCTCATCGTCCCCGCTTCCTCGTCCTTGACGAAGCCAAAGTGGTGCCAGTCCTCTACCCACGCCGAAGGGTCCGCCTCCCGCCACAGCAACACGTCGTTCGTGTCATTACCCGCACGCCACTCGACATCCTTCAAATCTGTCGTCGGCACGAGCGCCCACACGTTATTACTGTCATCGCCGGCGCTAAGGACATAGTTCTCGTTGCCCATCGCCCCTTTGATCCAGACGGCAATGGTAATTTCACCGCTCAGGTCCTTGAGCGTCGACCACGCTAAGTCTATCCGTTCACCCCCGTTGAAGTTGATGCACCCCGGATACCGCCCATCATTCGGGTCCCACGTGTCGGCCTCAAAACCGTCGCCTGTACCGTGCCGCTCATAGCCGGAAGAATCACGGACAAATTCATCGTCTCCAGGGGTCTCATCGAACTCGTACCACACGAGAAGATTCGGATCCACGATCGCGCTTTCCGTCCTGAAATGCCAGACAGGACCGCTGCGCCAGACCTCACCGCTGACTATCTCGTCAACAGCCCAGTAATAATCCCTCGAATGAGCAAGTCCGCACGGGTCCCATACCGTTTCGCTCTGGTCGGGCTGCTCCGCCCCGGGCTGCCGCCCGTTTACATCATTGAAATCCGTGCTGAAATAGACCCGGTGCGTATCCGCCACACAGGATGTCCAGCTAAGCGTTGTATCTACAGGAACCTGGGTGGCTTCGTCCTCGGGCGAGGGCTTCGCAGCCGTCCCGTCGCCGACCGTGAAGCTCCACACCCTCCCTTTCAAAGGGCTGTCCTCCGGCTCGCTGTCATTCACCTCGTCAATGCGCCAGTAGTAAGTGCTCTCCATTGCAAGGTCGCTGTCCGGGTCATATTCGGTTTCGCTCTGCCGACCCTCGTAAACATTCAGAGTCACCGTAGTATTCGCATCGTTCACATCGCTAAAATCCGTGCCGAAATAGACATCGTGCCCGTTCACCGCCTGCGCAAACTCCCCCGCCGTCCAGCTTAGCACCACCGCGGGACACACATCAGTGTCTTCGTCCTCGGGAGACGGGTCTCTTGCCGTCGCGTGACTAACCAGGTGAAATGCGTTTATGGGAATGTTGCGTTCCGGCTGCTCGGACCGGAACGTGATCACGACATTTGCGTCACCGGGGGCGGTGAAGTCAAAGGTAGCAGTCGTCGCCTCTTCATCGGTGGCCACCAGCTTGGTCGGCATCACGTCATCCATCTTCAACACACCGTCAACCTCGATGTCCACGAATTCGCTGGGCCAGTCAAACGTGTAGTTGTGCCACGTGGTCATCGTGTAGTCTCCGGCCGAAAGACCAACTATGGTCATGTGTATCTCACCCTGATAGTTGACAGTCCAGTTGTCGATCATCACACCGTCACCTACCAGCGCAGGGCCGTTATACGGATCACGAAATGCCAAACCTACGTTTTCATACCCAAGAGTTTCCACCTCGAGGATCACCGTGATATCGCCGAATGTCTCGTTGACGTCCACCGGACCCGGGTCCTTACGCGGCTCGCACCAGCCCGTCCACCCGGGTTTTACATAGCATCGCTCCGTCGTCCCGATGTCCACCTTCAGGTCCACTGCTCCTCCTGCCAAAGCCGGCCCCGCCGCGACCGTCAGCAGAACTACACCAGCCGCTAATACCATTCTCCGACACATAACAATCTCCTTCCATAAATCAAAACAATGCCGCGCCTAAACTTGGCTACAAGCCAAGACAATTTGTCTTAAACAGCCGCCTGACCCTTTGCCAATACCCTTAGCCATACAAACCAACCAAACCTGATACGTGAGCACTTGCACGCCGCCGGCAGGAAAGCCCAACGGGTCTATGAGAAATGCCGGGAATTAACGTCTCCGCGATGTAATACTCCTCCTCGCAGGTCTCTGGCCACTTCATCACAGGTTCTCCCCGAAAACAGTGCACTTTTCCTGCCCTCAAGCACTACCGTGCGTACCAGCCGCCAAACATTTATATTACCAAAGTTCTTTCATCCCCGTCAAGAATAATCTTGTCGTTTTTTTTGTTCTTGACTCCAGCCTTGGCCGTAAACTCCGAAATTAGCGGGGCCTGCACCGAAGTACAGGCCCCGAATTTCCAGGCAAATTCAACAGTCGACAGGATTCAAGATGTTACGGCTCCGGAGGCCAGAGCTGCTCAACGCCCCAGGACTCCATTAGCATCGCGAAGTCCTTGAAGTTGATAACCTCCTCGTCCTCGCCGCTGAAGAGATTGGCCTCTGACTCGAGCAGACAGATGCCGTCGCTGCCACATGCGAGGTAAGCAATCTCTGCGCGGGTGACAGCGCGGTCATAGACGCGGACGTCGTCAATCCTGCCGTCGAATCTCTTGCTCGTGTCGCCATATCGGCCGCCGATACCGAGCCCGTCGTTGGGGTCGGTAAACAGCTCGATGGCGCCGCGGGTCTCGGAACCTTCCTCCACGCCGTTGACGTAGATGAGCTGCTCGTTCTGGTCATACGTGCCGGCGATATGAATCCACTCGTATGACTGAAGCTCATAGCCGCACTTGACGGACAAAATTTCGTCAGGATTGTTGGCATCGCGGAAGATAAAGGCCGCACCATCTTCGTCATCGACTTCGAGGCCGAAGGTCTCTTCGTTGTCCTCGCCTTTGATAACGACTTTGGTTTCCTCGCCGGGGCTTTCAATGTAGACCCAGGCCATCACGCTGACGTAATGCTTTGGTCTCAGCTTTGGCGTGACGCCATTGTCGTCGACAACGACCCATCCGCCGGCCAGGTCGATAGCCTGACCGTCTTTTCCGGCGACCCACTCGTAGGCGCCCTGGGCGGCGCCGTGATAGTGGTTGGCCGAGGAATCGTTGGCGTTGCCGTCAAGCTTCCAGTGGGCGACGAGGTTTGCATCAGAGGGCGGCTCAACCGGCTTGACATTGACGTCGCCGCGAAGCCACTGCTCACCCACTACGCCCACATCGCCCATACCGATGATGCAGTCATCGTCAAGGTCGCCGGCCGGACCATACTCAGGCTTGCAGATGGGCATGCTCAGGAGAAGGTCGTCGAAGAACACGACGCCTTTGCCCGCAGCTACAGGGAAGCGCTTGTTGCCGAACCCGATGTAGACGTTGGCAATGCTCGAGAAGTTCACATCATCTGGAACGGCGGCAAAGTCGCCGTCGCTGAAATAGATGAATGGAATGTCCCATCGCTGCCACTCTTCGACCTGAATGTCGCTCCAAGCTTCGCCTTCGTTGTCCCCGTAGCGTATCTCAGCGTAAGCGCCGAGGGTATCATCAACAGCAATGTACATCTGCTCGTCCTCGGTGGCGTCGTTTCCTGCCTGGCCGTAGAAGAACACCGTCAGCAGCCGAACATCAACCGACGTCCAGTCCTGAAAACCGCCGATCTCTTCGAGAGGCAGCCACGCCTCGGCATAGTCATAGCCGGGGGACGCCCACACGTCATCCGTGTCGTAGGTGTATGACATGGCCTGCTCGCCGCGATAGACCGGTTTACGGGGCGCCTGTGCAAGCTCCAGCCACGCACCCGTCTGTTGGCCGTATTCCTGAGAATACTGGTCATACCAGGTGTACTGTATGCTCTTCTGGTCGAGGTCGTACTGCTCGAAATCGTCGAGAGTGACAAACTCCGCAACCGTGAAGCTCCAGACCTTGCCCTTGTAGGTGTCGGGGTTGTTCACCTCATCAATGCGCCAGTAGTAAGTCTGGCCCAGCTCAAGCTGACCCGGATCGTATTCCTCATCGCCGAGATTCTTCGTCGCTACCCTATCCACGGTCGTGGCGCTGTTGACGTCATCCCAGCTCGTGCCAAAGTACACATCGTGCGTGTCGGCATAATCGCCGGGCTGCCACATCAGGTTCGCGTCCCATCGCACATCCTGTTGGCCGTTGAAGGGTACTGGTTTCCAGGCCAGTGCAACATCGCCACGTCTGAACAACTCCTGCACTCTGCTTTCCGGCAGAGCATAGTCAAAGACCATGAAGTCGTCCACCTTGCCCACGAAATCGTTGCTATGGCTGCCCCAGACGCCAATCTTCGAAGGCGAGTTTCTCAGAAGGCTAAGCGAGTCGTCCACAGTGCCGTTCGAGTCGACCAGCTCTCCATCGAAGTAGATGCTTATTTCAGAGACATTTTCACTCTTGATGAATACCCAGTGGTGCCAGTCCTCAAGCGTCCTCGGGTCGACGCCCCCTTGGCGCATATTCCACGTCAGCACATCATTGCCGTCCGTCCCTGCCCGCCAGTAGGCGTTGCCGCCTTCGTCCGGCACGGCGATGCTCATCGAATAAGGGCCGCCGCCCTCGCAGTCGAACAGCCAGTTATCCTCGAATTGACCTCCATCTAATCTGACCGCATCCTTCAGCCAGACAGCAATACTTATTTCCCTGACCATGTTGCCAAGCATATCAGCGGGAACCTCGACAACCGTATCATCATCGAAGATTCGGCAGCCGCCATCGCCGTCATCGGGATCCCATTGGTCTTCGTCGCCGTCAACTAGGCCGAAATAGTCATGGCCGGAAGAATCGAAGGCCTCATATCCTGAGGTCTCATCGAATCTGTACCATAGTATCATGTTGGGGTCGTCGAGCTGGCTGGCAACCGTAAAGGACCAGATTACACCGGTCCATGGACCGCCGGTGCCGAGTTCATCCACACGCCAATAGTAACGGGTGCCGAAATTCAGCGGCGCCCCCCCGTATGGGTCAACGCTGTTAGGTCCGACATTGCCCAGGAACAACTCCGCATCGGCAGTCGTGGCATCAACGACATCGTCATAATCGGTGCCGAGATACACGTCATGGGTGTCTGCCTCAGTTCCGGGCACCCAGCTTAGCACGATGTTGGGGTCAACGCGTCTTTCGTTGTTGGCCGGATAGGGAGAACGCGCCCATTCCGGTCCGGGCACCAGCAAAAACTCATCCACAGTAAGGGCCACATTCGATACCCGCACCTCGTCGATCAAGCCGTCGAAGTAGTCCTCCCCGCCGGTGCCGGCCCGCTGAAATCCGATAGCCGTCGGCTCGTTGTTGTCCGCCGGATTGGCTTGCGGCCTCGCGGCAGTAGCCATCAATTGACCATCCAGGTAAAGCTTCATAGCCGCGTTTTCGTCGGTCATATCAAAGACAGCCGCCCCGTGATACCACTCGTTCTCTCGAACCGTGTTCTTACCGCTGTAGATGAACCTGTTCTGAGGGTCCCCTTCGCTGCCCATGTGAACGAAGATAAGCCCGGCACGACGTGTCACTTCGAGGCTCCAGAATACACCGCCTCGAGCGATTAGCTTATCGCCCTCGCCCCGCGGGTCATCATCCAGGCTGCCCGGTATCTCATTTGCGTTAAACCACAACTCGACCGTGTACTGGTAACCATCCAGAGCCAGAAGGTCGCCTGGCCCTTTGCCGTTGCGGTACAGACCCGCCTCAGGCGAGAACTCGGCGCTGAATCCGCCGGCAGCATTGACCGCCGGATTCGATACTCCGTATCTGACGTAATCGTTCGGATCTCCCGCGTTGAGAATAAACTTTGTAAACGTCTCGTTTCCGGTTGAATCTACCACTGAGCCCGGAAGGGCCGCCCCCAGCGGGCCGTTGTCGAACTTGAAGTACATAATGGCTCCCGAGACGCCGCTTGAGGTCCTGAAGCTCCAGACCTCGCCCGGCGAGTTGGGGCCAGCACGAACCTCCTCAATCCTCCAGTAATAGGTCGTGTTGGCGATGAGGGCCGGGTCATAGGTCGTCCCAGGCTGATTAGCCATGAAGGTTCCGCCCGTGCCGGCGGCCACGTTGGCCTCATTAGTCCCAAGGTACACATTATGCGAGTCGGTATCACATCCCGGCGACCAGCTTAGATTCACGTCGGTGGGTACGCCCCGCCAGCCGTCACCGGGATACGGGTCAAACGCGTTACCATTATTGGTAGTAAACCGCCAGATCGCCCCCTCCCAAGTGGTCGAGCCCGTATCTTCGTCCACCCGCCAGTAATATGTAGTACCCAGCTCCAGTGATGGTGGTGTCCAGGACGTGCTGCCCCAGCCGGACTCGACCGGAGACGGAGACTCGTAAGGGTCCACATCGTTTATGTCGGTACTGAAGTAGATGTCGTGCGAGGTCGCCGAAGCCCCTGCCGTCCAGCTTAGCGAGCCGATACCGCTGGAACACAACTGCTCTGCCTGGTCGGCGGGGTCTGGATCATAGGGGGCCTGGTTCTGCGCCCCAAAGTATTCAAGGATGAACCCGTTAAAATACACCTGCCCCGTCCCGCCTCCGCCGAAGTCCGGGCCCTTGTACCTGATGACGACCTGGCCGCTTGTAACCGTGAACAAAACCTCCAGCGGGATGGTCATGCTCAGGTGGTTCTGCCAGTACCACTCTGTGGGGACGCTTATCACCGAGGATGCCCCCGTTACCGTAACCAGGGGAATCGGAACCGGAGCCTCGTTCGAACGGTTGTGGTAGCTGCGCAGACGGTAGGCCCCATTTGCCAGACCGGAAACGGTGAGGATAAAATCGTTATCGGGACTCGTATTGCGGTCATCGGCGAAGTAGAAATCGGTTTCCACGGCAGCAAGGGGGCCGTCCCCACCCTCATCGCGTTCCTCAATTTGACCGGGATCGCCGGTTTCGAGCTTGACGCCTATACCGGTGCCGTTCACATTCAAATTCCAGCCGTCCTCCACTTGCGTCCAGCCGGCCTGTAAATCACCTGTTCCGGCGTCACACCTTAGGACCACGCCCACGCTGTACGCTGACGCGCTGCTGACCAAAGCCAGCATAAAAACAACAGACATTAACAAAATCACTTTCTTACACATTTCTTTCCTCCTTCAAATAAAGACACAAAATCACTTCTTCCCTGGCAGTACGCCAAAGCATGTATCGTTCGCAACAGGCGCCGGATTGCCTTCACCACATCCACGCGGTACCTGCCTCGAACAAGTTTACACAAGAAACTCAAAATTCCGCTTTTCTGCGTGCCTGTCAGCCAGACACTCTACCTGCAGAAAAAACGACAAAAGCTTCACCCCTTATGGGGCTCGCAACAATCGTTGGCAGCGTGGAGTTCTTGAGTTCCGATAAAAGAAAGTAACGTTAAACCTCCTCACAATTGCTCGCCCGGTTCCATCTTGCCTGCGACATCCAGATATACACTGGCGGTAAGCAGGAATCAGATAGACCGCAGTTATGGCCGCGGGTCCTCCTTTTCACAAGTTTTGCGGCCGTTCACCACCTCCTTTCTGCAAGAAATAGCCAACAATCAAGCATCCCTGCTCGTGCCTCGGGTGCACCTTGCCTCATCCTCACTTGTACAGAATCAGGGCCGTCTTGTCAAAACAATTCTGCCGAAATTATCGGAAGTTGGGGATTTTTTGGGTCAATTTGGGGCTGTTGACTCGTTTGCCAGCCTTCTCTGAATACCACGGCCCGCCTGGCCCCCCGCTGTCCCGCTCTATTTGCCCGCGAACAACCAGATTTGTGCCTCTGGGGCCACGAACCATTCTTCTCGGGCGTTCCGAAATCCTAATCCACCCACCCATTATTCGCAAGAGCCACAAAGACAGCATCCGACCATTCTCCCCCCTGCCCTCAGCCGAATGCAAAACCGATAATGCACCCTGTTTCCAGGTGCCTTCAAGGGAAATACTTAACTGCATCGCCGCAGTGAACAACATGCCGGATAATATCAGAGCTCGCAGCCGCCTGCCCGCGCTTTTGCGCCTATGGGCAGCTCTTAAGCCACTGCGAGGCAAGGATGACAAAATCATCAAAGGTTACTTTGCCGTTCCTGTTAAGATCACGTCCGTCGCACCACTCGCCTTCGCGGCAGCGAGTCACCCAGTAATCCAGAAGGTCTTTCAGGTCCAGCCAGTCAACAAGACCGCTGCCGTCAAGGTCGCCCTGCATATATCGCGCATCCGGCAGATCGGTGCTGCCCACCAGGTAGCCGTCCTCGAAAGTCCAGGCCTCCTCAGGCTCGCCGCAACGACCCCAGTGGTAGGCGTCGCCCTCGGCCACAAAACCACTGAATGTCCGGCTGGGCAGGTCCCGCGGCTCGGGATAAGTATCCCACTGCGACTCAATTCGAGGAGCCCCCGTCGACCACCAATGAGTCCACACACTTGCGCCGATGTCGTGCGACCAGCTCCACAACCTCGTCCCGTCCGGCCCACGGTATGTCTCAGTACCCACTTTCCGCCCGTTCTGGTACTCGGCATAGTATTGCTTAACACCGTTCTCGTAATAATGTATCTCTGTCCCGTGCAGCAGATAACGCCCGTTGGGACAGGTCCTCGCGCTCCACGTCGCCTTGAGCGCGCCGCCGGGATAGTACTCGCTGTATGCGTTCACAGTCCCGCCGGTCGTCTCCGGAGGAATGTCGCCTTCTGCCGAGTAAATCCACGCCTCGTTCAGCTCGTAGTGCAGGCACGGATGCGTCATTGTCGTCAAGATATGAAGGGTCCCGCTGGGCGCCTGGCGGATAGTCGAGTAACCCAGCGTTCCATAGTCCCGGTCGGATTCGTGCGGCAGTGTCACCGGAAGATTCTTAATGTGCCAGCTGGCGCCATCGTCATCCGACAGCGCAACGATGCAGCCGTAATCATAACTGCTGGGCGGCTTGTAATTATCCTTGTGCTGAGCATCGCTGCAAAAGGCCAGCTTGCCGTTGGCCAGCCTGATAAGGCATGGACGTTGGTTGCTGCCAAGCGGCGCAAAAGGCGTCGGCCCCTCATCAGGCCAGCTGGCGCCCCAGTTGTACGATTTATTCCAGGGCATATAACCGCCGATGGAAGTGTTTTTGCCGCCGAGCGACAGCAGCTCGCCTGAACCGCCTACCGGAACAATCGTTGAGTGGCGTCCGTTGGTTCTGCCGCCCATATCGTACCAGGTCAGACCGTTGTCGGTGCTTCGCCAGACCATGCTCGTGCCGCTCGGATTTTCAGCGTCCGTGACGGTGTATATTGTCGTGCTGTTCTGTCGCCAGGCGTTTACAACAGGTTGTGCCTGATAATTGACGGCCGGTATTGGAAAGTGCGGCCGCTTGAGGTTCCAGGTCGCGCCGCTGTCGGTGGATATTGCCATCACGAATGGTCGTCTATTCGAATTGGCGATGCGGCCGCCGCCGAAGAAATGCACCGTCCCGTCTGCCTCGGTCCATAACAGGCCGCTCTCGTCGTTCATCCCCTTCATGTCCCAGAATAATTCCGGCATATCCCACTGGTCGCTGCCGTAGCGAAGCCGTGCCTGAACGAACCGTGTGTCTTCGCCGTACTCATCATCATTGGCAGAAAACCATACGGCCAAGGCATCGCCGTTCGGCAATATTTCGAAGCCCGGAGAGTGATTATGGTGCATGGTCGCAGCATCACAGCCAAGCATTGAAGCGACGCCTTCGGTGATATTATCCGGCGGAATCGGCATCGAGAAGCGAACCGTGAAGTACGGAACAGCCGGGTTAGGCCCCTGCAGCGCCGGTGCCGTGCTCTGCTTGACCGCCGCCTGACAGAATATCGGCGCAGTCACGTACGGTGACTGCGGCGGGTCATATTCAAGCACCACCCGAAAACTGCACGGGCCCGCCTCACCAAGATACCAGGGGTCGTATGTCGCGTTGGTGGGCAGAGCCCAGCGGTCACGACCGTCGCCGCGAATGACCTTCAGTACGCCATTGGCCGGGCCCACCGGGTCTGTCACAGGGTCGTGCGGATACTCGCCGTGCCAGTCCCGCACCCATTCCCGACCGCTCATATCCAGCACGCCGCCCGGATTCTCATAAACGTATTCCCACTGCGCCTCGGTCGCAAGCTTGTAGTTCAATCCTTCAAGTTGACTGAGCCACTGCGCAAAAGCGTCGGCATTGTCCCAGCTCACATCCGAAGCCGACCCTCCAAGGCCCGCCAGGTCATAATGTACTTGTGATACCTTTGTCTTGAGCATGTAGAAAGACTTGCTGATAGTGACCGTGTGCGCGGGCTGCTCGTCATAATCAAGACTGCCCACATCCTCAATTCTGTGCCCGTCGCCTTCACCCATCGTGAAACTGCCCGGCATAACCAGCACGAATTCCATACCCAGAGAATTGGTAAACGTCGAGCTGATTTCATTATCGCCAATGGCGGGCTCGACCTTCGCCCTCGGATCAATAATAGTGTGAGTTAGCCGCCTTACAGACCCTGATTCGGCGCCGCTCGGACTCGACAACTGTACAATTATTGTCTCGTCCTGCTTAGTTCCTGCGACATTGGTATTGAGCCCGGCCGCAACCCGGGTCCGGCCCCCTTGGGCAGCGCCTGTTCCTGCACCACGCTGCGGCATGTCGCCGAATGCCCCGTTGACTACGCTCACCAAAACAAAAATGCAAATCGACGACGTGAGCTTCCCATACATCGTACTCCTCCTTCGACAGAAACAAGTCCTGCATCCATAACAGATTGCAAAACAGAAAACGAAGAATCCTGTCTGCTGGTGCGTAATATGAACAAGAAACTTCTGTGCCGGTTTCCCACATTATACAGGCGAAAAAATGAAAAAGCAACCCCAAAAACCACACGCCAACGTTACACGCCAAAACCGCACGGGCGGCTCTGTGCGCCACCCAATTCCCTCGACCGCTCACGGCGAATATTCAATCGCAAAATCGCCCGTCAAACGCACGCCCGTCGGACACAGACACGTCACCTGTAATATGTAGCGCCGGTTACGCTGAGGCTCGAAGTCCAAATTGAATTCGTAAGCCCTTAGAAAGTCCCGCCAGTAACCGCTGTTTTCACCCACCTCGGTCAAATCGACGTCAGGCCAAATCGCAATTCTCCCGCCCTTCCGCTCGGATGACGCCTCAACACGCTCATACAGCTCAAACCGGAACGTCCCGGGTGACTTAATCTGACAATCAAACGAGTCCACCAAACTGACGTATGCCTTGATTCGGCTAACTCTCTCACCGCCGACGACAAAGCCCGTCAAAGGTGTAATATCGAGCTTCGCGGCGCCATAAGGTTTGTACAGAGAAAACAGCTCTGAGTTCCGGTCGCCGGCGGGAACGCTCTGCCCGCCCGGATGCTCACAGCCTGTCCCCACCAGCACCAATGCCAAAAAGAATACCGGCGCAAAGTTCCAAATCCCTCTCATAGCCTATAAGTCCTCGTCGAGTATATGCCCCAGCCGGTACTTCTTCGCACGCAAATAATCAATATTGTGCTTACCCGGCTCCGCCAGCAGCGGTATCTGCTCCACAATCTTTATCCCATAAACCTCGAGTCTGCTTATCTTCTTAGGATTGTTGGTCAATATCCTTATCTTGTGCAGACCCAAATCCCGGCATATCTGCGCGCCAATACCGTAGTCCCTCCGGTCCGCCACAAATCCAAGCTTCAGATTCGCGTCCACCGTATCGAGACCCTGCTCCTGAAGTTTATACGCACGCAGCTTGTTGCGAAGCCCGATCCCTCTGCCCTCCTGTCGCAGATAAATCAACGCGCCTTTGCCCGCCTGCTCAATCATCTTCATGGCGGCTACAAGCTGATAACCACACTCACACCGCTGAGAATGAAACAAATCCCCCGTCATGCACTCCGAATGTACCCTCACCAGCACAGCTTCATCCTGTTCCACAGGCCTGCCATTATCATCAAGCTCACCCACTCCTCCCTTGCACAGGGCTATATGCGGCTCCGCAGAAGTCATGCTCTCATACCCGATGAGCTTGAAATCCCCGTAGTCCGTGGGCAGGTCCACGCACTCGACACGCTTGATTTGCCTCTCACGCTGAAGCCGATACTCGATGAGCTTGGCAATCGAGACTATCTTCAAATTGTGCTCTTCGCAGAACCTCAGCAGCTCCGGCACCCTCGCCATCGAGCCGTCCTCGTTCATAATCTCACAGATAACACCGGCCGGTTTGAGCTCCGCCAATCGCATCAGGTCAATCGCCCCTTCCGTCTGCCCCGCCCGCACCAGCACCCCCCCCTCTCGCCCACGCAGCGGAAATACATGCCCCGGACGAGCCAGGTCGCTCGCCTTGGTCCCCTCCGCTATCGCCACCTGAATCGTATGCGACCGGTCCGCGGCGCTGATGCCCGTCTTTATACCCTCGGCCGCATCGATGCTCACCGTAAACGCCGTTCCAAACCGCGCGGTGTTCTCCATCGTCTGCGGATAAAGACCCAGCGAATCACATTTCTCCGCCGTCAACGGCAGACATATCAGACCGCGACCGTATTTGGCCATGAAGTTGATTATCTCCGGCGTCACCTTCTCGCCCGCGCACACAAGGTCCCCCTCGTTCTCACGGTCCTCGGCGTCGACCAGAACAATCATCCGCCCACCCCGAAGCTCTTCCAAAACCTCCGGTATTTCGCTGAACTCAAGCGCCATCTCAAAAAACCTTTTCTCGGCCTTTCTTCTGTCAACGAGGCAGTCCCAATCTCCCAAACTTCGTCCGAACGCCCCCAAGCTCGTTCAAAGGTAAACTCTACGCCGCTTCGCCCGGATCTGCCGCCTTTTCGGCATTGGCCCTCTTGTTGAGGTTCCGTTCATACTTCTCAATATAGCGACTTCCGTTCCGAATGTAAATCAGCGTCGCCAAAATCGCCGCACCCGCCGCCGACCACCAGAGAAATCGTAAAAACCATATCCAGCCCGAAACAAGCAGTGAAACTTCGGGTGCAATCAGAATCGCCGCCACCATGGATAGCTGCAGCGCCGTCGCCACTTTGCCGATCCATACCGTATGGATGCGAATCTGCGACGTGATGAAGTAAACAATCACAAAACCAATCAGAAGAAACAGGTCCTTGCCTATTATCAGCACAACCACCGTCGGCGGCAGCAGAAAACCATCCACCGCCGCACGCTGCGACGCCAGCAGCAGACACGCCGCCGTTATCAGAAGCTTGTCAGCGACCGGGTCGAGAAACGTGCCCAGCCTGGTCACCTGCCTTCCCCTCCGCGCAAGGTACCCGTCAACTCCGTCGCTTACCGCCATCATCAAATAAATGACTATAGCCAGATACCTCATGGCCACCTGCCAGCCAGGCGTCAAATCGGGGTCGTTTATCTTGAGCATGAAACTGACAAACGGCACAATCAGCAATATCCTGAGAATGGTAATCCGATTGGCCCAGCTCAACTTCATAGCATCCCTTCTACCGATAATTGACTGACGAGATTTGCACCGCTGCCTTATTTACATACACGCCATAACCTCAAATCCGTTCGAAGGCGGCCTTCTCACCTTCACCGCCAAACATATTATACGCTGCCCCCCCCCTTTGGCAAGAAATTCACACGCACAACAAAAAACTCACGCCCCGCAACCTGGCATTCACCCCAAAACCAGCATCCGGCCGGACGACCCGTGCAGCGACTTCAGCTATGATGACCTCGACAGGCTTACCCTTGCTGCGTACGGCATAGATGATACCAACGAACTCTTTACAATGGACGATTTGGGCAACAGGACGACGGTCAACGTGCGGGATGGAAATGACGTAAATTATGTGGTGGATAACCTCACAAACCGATATAATAGTGTTGGCGATGCGAATTTGAGCTATGATAGTGCGGGTAATCTGACAGCCGACAAGGACGGCTGCGAATACCAATACGATTACGAGAACCGAATTGTGAAAATCACCAAAGACGGCAACGATATAGCTGAATTTGCCTACGATTGTCTGGGCAGGAGAATCAGAAAAATAGACAGCGTGGCCGGGACGACAACTCTCTATTATTACAACGACAACTGGCAGGTGCTGTGCGAATATAATGGCTCGGACGTGTTGCAGCGGGCCTTTATTTACGGAAATTACATCGACGAGGTCTTGTGCAAGTTCGGCGGCCTGTTCGTGTTTTACGTCCACGACCACCTCTATAGTCCGGTTGCTCTGTTGCAGATTGGCTCTCCTCCCACTGTTGGTGAGCGTTACGAATACGATGCCTACGGCAGCCCGTACATCCTTGAGCCGAATTTCGCCGCCGACCCCGATGGAAAAAGCGATTACGGCAATCCGTACTATTTTCAGGGAAAGAGGCTTGATTTGTTAGATGGGGGCGGATTGGAATTAATGTCGTGGCCATACAGGGATTATTCGACCTATTTAGGCCGGTGGCTACAAGCCGAAAAACTCGGCGTCATCCCCAATGATGCTGCAAAAATAAATCGATTTGCCGCTCTCAAACAATATATTGACGGTATCAACGGGTATGAATTTGTTAGGTCCAGTCCGGCGAACCGCCGAGACAGGTACGGCACACAGGGCGAGGGGGAAGAAGCGCCGCCGTGGATACCTCTGCCTGAACTTCCCGACCCTGCCGAATTTCCAGTTCCAGCAGGAACAGCTTCTGACTGTGGGTATTTTGTGTATTGTGACAAAATTGATGTTGACAATTGGGAAGAGGAAATCTTAGCCTGGTTGGGTGTACCGCATTGTGAAATCGCCAACTTCGCGGGCGGTATGCCCAAAAGTGGCATAACTTACGATGTTATGGTTGTGGACTCCCCTAACAGGACACTTCGGAGCGGGTCGGGCAAAGATTGCCCGTGTGAATGCGCTACGTGCGAGCGAATCGACAGTTGCGTTGAGGAAGTAAGGGAACGCGTCCCATGGGGTCAATTCTATCCCAACTGTTTTACGCAGACAAAAAGCATTATAAAGGACTGTTGCTTAATAAGTAACTGGAGAGCGCCTTCTATCGCGGGGCCTGCTATGTAAAGGATCGGGATCACACTCTGCACTATTTCGGCGAAAACGGAGCTAACTGCGCGGGTCAACGGAGTTCTAGCATGATAAGGAGACGCACGCGAACGATGGGGTATGCCATGCTGGCAGCGGTCGTTCTGCTGGGATTGCTGGTAGTCAGATGTGAAACAGAAAAGAGAGCAGGCAACCGGCGAGCATTTGAAAAGGGACTCGCCTTCTTAGCTAGCCGAAATGGCGCAATATACGCTAATCACCGCGGGTTGTTTCAACTTGATTTGGGTTCCGGGAAGTGGATTTTAAGGGTGCCGAAAGTGCGCGGCTATCGTTCCCAACATATTGTCCTCCGGGATAATGAGATCTATTTTGCCGAAAGGGATAGAAATTATAATTATTTTATCAAGACTCAGCCGTTGAAGCGAGGCGCGGTTGCGCGAGTTCTGACTAAGGTCCAAGGAGTTCCAAACTTGCTCGCTCTATCGCATGACGGAACAAAACTTGCTTACAGCACGCGCGTGGACTCAAATTCCGCTATTGTCCTCCTTGACCTCAAGGGCGGAAATGAGAGGTGGGTGTCCTGCCACGCAGTTCAGTCAATCCTATGGTCGAGCGCCGATAATTACCTTTTTTTGGGTTCTAGCAGCGGAATAAGAAAGCTCAATCTGGACAGCAATAGTGAATCGCTGGTCGCACAAGCCATTTGGTTAACACCGCTTGACACTAACACGGTAGTTTGCATTGGCAAGAGGGACAGCCGGATGTTATGCTTCAAGAAAGACCTTGTTACGGGGTTGGAAACCGAGTTGTTTGAAATTGATGAGCGGGAATCCTTGTACAGTGTAGCTTGGGAGGCGGACGGTCGCTACTTCGTGACAGCTCAGATCAGAAACACGTGGTTCATTAGTCACGAACTTAAGCTGACAATTTGGGACATTGAAACAGGGGAGCGCTATGCCTTGCCGAACTTTGGACGCGTAACAGGGTGTATCTTGATCGGGCAAAAGGTGACAAATTAGGACCGTCGAGTGTAATATATTGGATAAGCGTCTTTTCAAGCCCTCGTACAATCAACAGGAGCGATACAATCTGCAGGATGCCTTATACAGCACACGGGCTCTGGTCTCGACCAAGGGTTTTGTGATATCAGAGCAGACCGCTTACGATGTTTACGGCAATCCTCTTACATGGACCAGCGGCGACGCCGATGCTGACAGGGATATTGATGCGGGCGACCTCGCCAAGCTTCAGCTAAGTATGTACAAGTCTGAATGCGACCCCAACTACAACTGGCGGTGCGACATCGATAGCAGCGGCACAGTGAATTTTACCGACCTTGGCGCTTCTATTCCGCCCCGCTACAGCTCCACGCCGGCAAATCAGCAGAGCTTCTTTACGAACCCGTATTATTTTACCGGCCGAAGGGTGGACTTTTTGGATAACGGCAGCCTCACGCTGCAATACAACCGCCACCGCTACCACGACTACTACACCGGAAGATGGACTACGCATGACCCATTGGGTATTACACCGAATGGGCGACGGCCCAACAGATTCGCTACGCTTGCCCGTTGCCGTCCGCAATCCCCAAAAAAGAAGCCGACGTCAATCGCCGGCTTCCGAAATGCCTCATATCAACTTTCTTATTATTTCTGTCCCCACCGATGACGACCACCCGGACAGCAGCCGGGAGCCTTTGCACCCGGACTATTCGGACATGCCTTCGCCGCCTGTTCGGCCAACGGACAGCCTGCACTCTTGGAAGAAGCCTGGACGCCGGGACAGCAGCCGGGCACAGGCGCGGTCGGATCGTTTTTACAGGCCTGTCCTTTATGCAGCGGGCAGCCAGTATCTTTCAAATTGGCACCCTCACCGAGAGATACCTTTTGGACCAGCGGACACACCCAGGCCTCCCGACCGGACCCTTTCTGATTTGCGCCCCACAAAGCCCTCGCGCCGCCCGCCCCGCAGCCGCCGCAACGACTGGCCGTCAGCATCGAATGCGCCGCCAGAGTCCCCGCCAGCGCCACGACGATGACAAATACCACCGTCTTCCACGTCTTTCCCGGGCTGCTTGCCGGCCCCGAATCACAGGAAGAACCGCCCCCTGCCGACGACAAATCAGCGTTGTTATCCGACACTTCGTTTGTATCCATATTCTGTGTCTCCAAAAGTAAAGTCTGCTTGCCTGCAGCAATTATACCATAAATACGCCTCTTTTCAAGAATCGTTCGCAGATTTCCTCATTTTCCCGAATCCGCCTTATTCCACCGCCCCCTGCTCCCTAAGCAGCGCAGCTATCTCACCCTGGCCCCTTTCCCTTATGCGCGACTTTGGTTGCCGCGCCATGCGTTCACGCTAATCGGCCTCGATTAAGACCTGCGCCCCGTTGGGGACGCCGGGAAGCTGTGAGAGGTCGCCTTTGACTTTGCCGATGATATTCACCGCCGAGGCCGCCCGGATTTCATCGCCCCGCGAGGCCGGCGTCGGACCGAAAAATATGCAGAACGCGTTGCCGCTCGGCCAGTACCCCAACTCGCCCGCTTCGACAACGTCCCGCGCATCCGACTCAAGGTCCGCCTCAACCGGAATCTCAAAATAAATCTCCTCGCCCCAGCGGCTGCCCCGCGCCTTGATCGGAAGCGCCTCGGCAACCATCTTTGCCGTGGGACCGTCGTTCAACTCCGCTTCGACCTTGACTTCTCCGGCAGTTATCATTATTCTTTTTGCCATCTCTGTCCTCCTTCGGCATAATCAAATCTTTCCTCGTTCCCGATTCTATTGTTCCTCTGCTGAGGCGCTCACCGAAGCGGCGCTGCTCACCGGCGTCAAAATGTTCGAAGCCCGTATTTTCTCAATTGCCTGCTCAATCGCTTTGCACCCGGCGCCACTCTGTCCAGCTCCGCCCAGAAATCTGCGCTATGGTTCCTGAACCTCGTGTGAACCAGCTCATGCAGCAATACATAATCGGCAAGCTCTTGCGGCAATCCGACCAGTCTCATATTCAGGTTGATATTGTTGGCGGAGCTGCAGCTGCCCCATCGTGTTTTCTGGTCCCTTATGAAGGCCCGATTGTATTCGAAACCATGTTGCTCTGCCAGGTGATTCAGCCTGGCGGTCAGAACAGCCCCGGCTTCGGCCCGGTCTACCGCCGGCAGGCACTCTTGGCCGCGGTCCCGCTCGAGTCTGCCCAGCCTGTCGAGATGCTTTTTTGCCCACGCGGTCTTGGCCGTCAGAAACCGGCAGGCTTGTTCCAACGACACCCTTTCAGGAACCGTCACCCTGACGGTTCGGTCATACCTGACGGTTATGGAAAGCCTTTTGGCCCTCTTATTCCTTCGGACCAGGACCGGCCCCAGTCCGTCAACATGAATGGTTTCCGATTTCTTCATCATAATGCCCGAGCGGGCGCCGCACCTCGAAGAATCTCAATCGTTGCCAGATGCCCTTTTTGTTCTTCGCCTTCTCCGGTCTTTTTGTTTGCGAATTTTCTCTCGCCTTTTTTCTTCGGGGCTTTCGCTTCCCAGCGCCTGCTGCTCCAGCATTTCGCACAGGCGCTGTCTGGCATAGTAGCGGTTGAGCCCCTGCCTTCGGCTCCTTTGCATCTTTATCGTTATCCCGCTGGCTACGTGCCTGAGCTGTACGCACGTCGAGCTCTTGTTTACCTTCTGGCCCCCCGGCCCCCGACTTCGAACAAAGCTCTCCTCAAGGTCACCCTCGCAGATTCCCCGCCGCTCCATCCGTGCCTGAAGCTCCCTTGCTTTTCGCTCTGTCACCCCAAAGTCAATCATGCACTTCGAAAACGCCTCTCGTAATCCTCAAATCCCCGTCCCTCTCTTTGCTCGTAATTTTACAGCCTTATTTTCTTGCTGTAAATCATCACGATGATATAATCGCGCAGGCCTTCAAGGATCAAGAAATGACAAAACTGAGCGTCAACCTGAACAAAATAGCACTGCTGCGAAACCAGCGCGACCTCGGCATTCCGAGCGTGACGGACTCCGCCCGAACCGTCATCAGGGCCGGCGCACACGGCATCACCGTACACCCACGCCCCGACCAGAGACACATCCGATTTGCCGACGTGTACGAGCTGGCCAAGATAGTCACCGTCGAGTTCAATATCGAGGGCAACCCCTTTACAGGCAAATACATGGACATCGTGCGCGAAATCAAACCCGACCAGGCAACCCTCGTGCCGGACTCCCCCGATGCCAACACCTCCGACCACGGCTGGGACCTCACCATCACAAAGAACCGCCTCGCGCCGGTCATTGAGGAGCTAAAGCAGCGCGGCATCCGCGTCAGCCTTTTCATGGACCCCGATATATCCGGCATCGAGCTGGCAAAAGAGGCCCGCGCCGACCGCGTCGAACTTTACACCGAGCCCTACGCCAGAGCATTCAGAACCGGCGAGAATGTCGAAGCTGCGCTGGACAAATATGCCGCCGCCGCAAGGGCCGCTCTCGATATGGGCCTCGGACTCAACGCCGGCCACGACCTCAACCTCAGGAACCTCGCAAAGTTTCTCGGCACAGTTCACGGAGTCCTCGAGGTTTCAATCGGCCACGCACTCATAGCAGACGCCATTGAAATGGGACTGCGCAACACCGTAAAAGAGTATCTGAACATCCTGAACGAAGTCGACGCCGAATCGCTGAAGTAACTCGAAATCGCAAACCAATGAATTGGGAGTAACGAAAATGTTTACAGGAGCACTCGTAGCATTGGTCACGCCCTTCCAGGACGGCGAACTTGATTTGCAGACGCTCGACGAGCTGGTCGACTTCCAGCTCGAAAACAGCATCGACGGCATCGTACCCGTCGGAACCACCGGCGAATGTCCCACCCTCAGCCACGAAGAGCACAAGCAGGTCATCGAAAGAGTCGTCAAAGCCGTCGGCGGACAGGTCCCCGTAATTGCCGGCGCCGGCTCCAACAGCACCGCAGAGGCAATCGAGCTTGCCGCATTCGCAAAGAAGGTCGGCGCCGACGCCACGCTGCAGGTGGACCCCTACTACAACAAGCCCACACAGGAAGGCTTCTATCAGCACTTCAAGGCCATCGCAGAAGAAGTCGACCTGCCCATAGTCCTCTACGACATCCCCGGCCGATGCGGTGCCGGAATGACACCCGATACCGTCGTCCGCCTCGCCGAGCTTGAAAACATCGTCGCCATCAAAGACGCAACCGGCAAGCTCGACCAGGTCAGTGAAATCGCAACCCGATGCGACCTCACCATCCTCTCCGGCGATGACTCCCTCACACTGCCCATCTGCTCGGTCGGCGGAAAAGGCGTCGTCAGCGTCGTCGCGAACATCGTCCCCGCCGACGTTAAGGCCATGACCGATCTAATCCTCGAAGGTGATTTCACGTCCGCCCTCAAATGGCATAAGAAACTCTTCGCCCTCTGCCGAAACCTCCTCGGCCTGGCCACAAACCCCATACCCATCAAAGCCGCTATGGCTATGCTTGATATGGCCCCCGAAGAGATGCGCCTGCCCATGACCCCAATGGACGAGAGCAAGAAAACCACCCTCAGACAAACCCTCAAAGACTACGGCCTGCTGACCTAAGAGCTGCCGGCTTGCTTGATTTTCTCATCAAGATCTTCCAGCCCAAAGCCTTCGGCCACAACAACATGATTTCTGTCCGTCAGTACCAGCAGCGGCGCAGTCTCAATCCCCCACGCCTGACGAAGCTCTGTGGCACGCCGCTCTTTGAAGCTTCCAACAGGAAACGTTACCTTCTTCTCGCTCGCCCAGGACCTGAGTTGCTTCTTGTTCGCGCCGAAGGCTTCCACCGTGATTACCGCCACGCCCTTTCCGGCCAGCTCTTCCCCGCGATCCCGAAGAGACATCAGGCACTGCTCGGATGACCGCTGACCCTTTTGCCAAAAATATAACAACACTATCTTCTCCTTCAACCGGACGGAACTTAATTTAAGGTCAAACTGCTGGAAATCCGGCAGAGTCTTGACAATCCTGGTGGCCGACTTATTGGGATCATACCTTACCACCCGGCCCTTTTTATCGACCACAAACTTCGGATCTTTTGACCATACACACCGGGGGCCGTCCTCCGAAACTATCGCTCCTTCTCTGATGTCATCCAGCACGAAAGAGCGCAGGGCGTCGTGGTCGGGGTTCAGCACAAGTTCGGTCACCTTTATATGGTACGTACTCTTATCGAAAAGCTTTTCGTCCGGCCAGATGAAGTGCTGCCCTGCATTCGCTTCCACCGGCAGCCATACGCCGTCAACCTCCTTAAAGCGCACATCATTCAGGTAAAAAGAGTAACTTTTTAGATGCGGAAACTCCTTCGGTCCTCTGTCGATTTCTATTCTCGCGATGTTATGTCCGTGCTTGGGGTCTATCCAGAGCGTGTATTCACCGTTTTTTATGCTCGCCTCTATAACGTAGCAATCAGAGCCGCCTATATTATCCATCGTACTTCTTACAGAGATGGCATCTGCCTTGCGGAGAACCGAATCTATCCGCCCGGGCTGTTGATAAAAATAACCCCCAAGGAGCTTATAGAGCCCCGCATGCCCATACAGCGTTGCCCTTGCCTTTGCTTTTTTGTCCTCGGGGTCTGTAGATTTGAAAGGCTTGACATAAAGTGTGCCTCCGCCGGAACCCGCCGTATTGTATTGATACGCAGTTTCACCATCCCAAAGGTTTTGGTTGTACATGGCTGCGTCTTTCTTGACATTCCACCCGGGGCTGACTTGACCCCAAACACTCTCACGGTAGCTGGTCCGGTCACCATCAAAACGCGTATCTTGCTCGTCAAAGTACACGGCACGCCATACCCCTTCTTTGCCCATCGCGCTGAACGTAGCTGAACTGGCGACCTCATGTCTGGATTGAGTCTTGTGAACGAAAGACTGCAGCTTGTCCTGGTTTGCCGCGTACCTTTCAAGTAGTTCGAGTGCAGTGAGACGCTCTTTGCTACCCTCGCCCCCATTGGTTCTGCTCGGCTGCGGCGGCTTCCCCGCCTCCCCATCCTTCTCCCGCACCGCCCGCAGCAGCTCCCGTCCCGAAACGACATCATCACCCCCGGCAAAACAAACCGGCACAAAGACTGGGCCGAGGCCCACTGCAATTAGAAACGCTCTTTTAACCTTGCACATGAAAGCCTCCGGCAACGAAAATGACGTACTACTCGCGCAAAATCAAGGACCCCCAAAATAGAACCCCGCATCCGGCGGCCGGTTGCTGTCCGGATCCGGCTCATCCTCCGGACGGTCGGGCTCGGCACCTCGATCGCCGAAACCAAGACCACCCGAACCACCGCCATAACCTGCCGGCTGAGTCTCTTCTTTGACTTCTTCGACCGGCGGTTCAGTAGAACCAAAGCCAAGTGCGTCCTCTGCGGGTGTTTGCTCCTCGGAATAAACCGCAGGTTCCTGCACCTTCCGCACCGTTTCGCCGTATTGCAGGGACTCGGCCCTTCGCACAGTCCTGGTCGTCGGCCGCGGCTGCCCACGCCGAGGCGTTTCGACCGACGGGACGACCTGCCTGCTCGGCTGACCCTGCTCGACCGGCTTGCTGGTTATGTGCTCATAAGTCACCACGCCGCCAACGCCCACTGCCGCAACTGCCGCCGCGGCAATAATCTTCGCCTTAACGCCCGTCATTACCGCTGTCGTCGCTGCCTTGGCCGCAGTGCCCGAAGCCGCTGCGGCGCCCGATGTCCCCGCCGCTTCGGCTCCCACCAGCGCTATCTTGCCCAGCTCCTGCAAAACCGCCGCGGGCGCCGCCTCTGCCGCATTTTGCGCCAGCAGCGAGCCCAGTGCCGCGGCCGCAACAATTACTCCCCTCCGGTGGAGCCTCTTGCGCAGCTCCCCCACGCCCGATTCAATCCGACGGGACACCGTCGCCTGCGATATCCCTCTGGTGCCGGCGATATCACTCGTCGTTCGACCCGCAAGGAAGTGGGCTATAAGGATTTGCTTCAACTCTTCGTCAAGCTCATCGAGGGCCTCGTCAACATGCAGCGATATCTGCCCCCACTCCTCGGTCCCCTGCGTCTTTTGAGCCGCATATTTCTCCTCGCGCCGCCTCCGTCGCCCCTCTCTGCGAACCACATCCAGCGCCTTGCGCGTCGCCACCCTATGCAGCCACCCCGCCACCGACCCGCTGATGCTTCCAGCATCCCGCACCAGCTCCAAAAACGTCTCCTGCACCACGTCCGCCGCCCGGCTCCGGTCCTCAAGCACCCGCAAACCGGCCCCGTACACCAGCCCCGCGTGACGCCGCACAACCTCCGAAAAAGCCTCCGCATCGCCGCTCTGTGAAAAACGCCGCAAAAGAATTATGTCGTTATCAGCCATGGCACATCTCCCAAACAAACCAATAATTTATCCGGTCACTCATAGATAAGTCGCCGCCACCCCGCAAATTATTCACAGAATTGGATCCTCCGCCACTTTTTTTTAGGGAAAAAACCGCCCTCAGACAAACCTTAAAAGACTACGGCCTGATAAAATAACACCCCCAATTCCCGCCACCGCCCCGGCGACGCGCCTGTCATTGCTAGCGCAGCGAAACAATCTCAACTCACAATCATTTCTAAAGCCCTGCAAGCCAATGTTCGGCAAACACAGCAAAGTCGAGCATATTGACTATGCCATCCCCATCGCCAGATGGGGCAAGGTCGGCACAATAGGCATGCAGCCACTGGCCCACAAAAACAGCAAGGTCGTTCCAGTCGATTACGCCATCGCCGCCTGCAGGAGCAATATCACAGTTCGCATTCCAGTTTGGCGACGATTCTGTGCTTTTCCAAGCCTGAGCAAAGATGGCCCAATCGAAAGAGTCAACGAACCCATCGCCTTGGCCCGGAAAAAGGTCGGCATCCAACCTTGACCGCAGCCAGTGCTCAACAAAGATGGCAAGGTCAGCCCAGTCGACGTCTTCGTCCGGCTCGAAGTCGCCAGCTATAGGAAATACTTCGTCTGCTCCAATATCGAAATTGCTGTAGAGAGGTCGGTCGTCCCCGTCGATGTCGGTTTCAACGTATTCGGAAACGTCCATACCGGCTTCGATGTTTCTTGAATCCTTGGTTAAATGGTAATCAAAGACCTGATACGTGCAGGGCGGCGAGGCAACAGAGTTCATATCGCCCCAGGTTGTTATAGTCGTCTCCGTGTTAGATATGATGTAGAAGTGGAGGGGCTGGTTCGTGTCGGGATTGATTGTCAGCGTGGCCAGAGCATTGGGCTTGAATAAGGCATTGTCGTCAGTGAGGATCGATTGATAAGTGTTTGGATCGTAGACAATGCTATCCGCCATACCGCCTGGCGCCGCCTTGAAACCCGGAAACCAGTCGACGTTGTTTGCTACTATACATCCTGGGTTGACAACTTCGCTGTTTATGGTATTCGCATCATTGTAAGACATGTTCGTGTCAAGGTCGTAGTAATCGCCCGTTGAATTTGCAAGGATATTATTGCTTTGAAAGTCCAGACTCCCATCTACTTCATATAGTCCATAACCTGTGTTTGCGGCAATGATGTTGTTGTCGGTTGAAATTTTATCCCGAACATCCACGCATATTCCACCGCCATCATTTTGTACAATGGTGTTGTTCAAGATGTGTCCACCATGGGTATCATGGTATATACCTCCAGCCTGTGGGGCAGAGTTGCCGACTATGACATTTCCCAATGTATGTGGACTATCATGATACGCATAGCGAATTGCTCCTCCTTTGGATCCAGCAGAGTTGTCAACGAATATATTGTCCTTTACAGTAGACGCTGTTCGGTAAGAATATAAGGCTCCACCATCGTTTGAAGCATTGTTTTGACAAAAAACATTCTTCGAAAAAAAGGCGGGGTAATAGGTAATGCATACCGCACCTCCCCTGTCCGTAGCCGTATTTCCGACGAAAGTATTGCCCACAACCTTGTCGTCATAACCGTACATACTGAGCGCTCCACCAGACTGCAGGTTACCCGTGCATGCGTTTGCCAAGAAGAGATTGTATTTAATAACACTTGACTCGCAGTACTCTGTGGAAAGGCGAATCGCAGCACCCGATCCTTGCGTGGTATTTGCGAATATAGTGTTGCGAAGTATGTGTGGATGCGAGTTGTAAACATACATACCTCCGCCCCCGGCGGTATTTGAACAGACGTTTTGATAGATAGTGTTGCTTGAGACGAATGCGTCACAGCCATTATATAGGCCGATACCCCCCGCCGTGCCCGTAGCCGTATTGTTGGCCACCTTGTTGGCTACAATGCAGGCCGATTCGCCATCAGGGCACAAGATACCCCCACCTTTCCAAGCAAGACCATTCGTAATGGTAAAGCCTTCGATATCCATCATATCTGCGGCCAATATGACCGAGCCACTACTGTTTCCGTCGAGGACGGTTTCATAGGTCTCAATATTTCGGGCCCACGTCCCGGACTGGTATCCACCCAATATAAACTTGAAAGAATCACAGACGAGGTTCTCATAATAGGTGCCTTCAGCAACGTGTATAAATGCAGGGGTGACCACCGTACCAGTCACAGAGTCAATTGCGTATTGAATAGTTGCCCAAGGAAACGCTTGGCTACCATTGCCGGTATTGTCGGAACCAGTCGAAACATCGACGTGGTAATGCTGTGGACTTATTTCGTCGATTGCAAAATCGTAATTTCTTCCTACTCCATCGTCGCCAAGATTGCGAATTGGAAAGAGACTTACCTTCACATAATATGTAGCGGTTCTCGGGGCGGTAAAGAAGATGCAGGATTCTAAACGACTATTCGACGTGTCAAGGTCATTATTGACGCGAATAAAGGCTTGGCTATCTTCATCATAAAGGGTCATGGCCGTGTCCGAGTTCATGTTAGAAACGCCATATCTTTGTTCAACGCATATATTGGATACGAGGATCCTATATGTGGTTCCTGTTGTCCCATTAAACCGGTAGAAGTCAACGTCATTATTAGGGTAAATGTGATGGATCTCACGACTTGTGCCTAAGTTTAAAAAACGTGCTTGGGCGGGCGTATCGTCGTCCTCAAACGGATCAGGATTTTCGCCATCAAGTAGCGTGAAATCATATCCTATCAAATCCGAGCCTCCAGCAACTGCAACTAATGTCGCCGACGACTCGACCGAAACTTCATCGTAGATTTCAGCCTGAAAGTCTGCTATGGCGTAAGTACCCGCGCCAAGAATCTCATTGATTCTTGACAACCAAGTGTTACTGCTAACGCAAACTGGTTCGACTCTAAGTATATAATCACCCGGTGGCAATCCCCCCAGCGAATAATTACCACTTTCATCAGAGTAGGCGCCCACAATGACCTTCCGGTCGTCAGCCTTGACAGCCCAGACGTGTGCGCCGACAAATGGAGAGATGTCTTTTGTAACGGTGCCGAAGATTGAGCCGAAATTTGCACCAAAAGAACCAGACGGATAATAGCAACTGACTCCAGCGATGTCATCCTGAGAAAGCGTTCGCAGTTCCAATCCCTCCGGATTGGTTAGGGCAAAGGGAAACATTGTCGCTTGTGAATAATACGTTTCCCGAACGCAGGAGTGGCATAATCCTATGAAGTGGCCAATCTCGTGGACGAGTACTCCCTGCACATCGTATTTGCGGCGCTCGCCGGTCACGCTCCACTGGCTTTCGTTTATGTTAAGAACAATATCGGCATCAAGGATCGTGCCGGCAGGATAGGTTCCTTCAGGAATGAAGTCCGTATCATTATTCGGATCAGCATCGTTGTTGTCGAACGTAAATTCATCAGAAAGAGTAAAGATGTAAGTGATAGCAAGTGCATCCTCCGGCGTATCATCGAAGACAACCACGTTGTTGCCATCAAGGGCTGGATGTGGCGGTAAACCTTGGGCATGGGGGTCAGCGGGGTTGCCAGTCGTGCCATTGCTGGTAAGGCCAGCATAAGCAAATGCGACGTTTGCCTCAGGCACAGCTTCCCACGTCTCAAATGCATCACTGACGATGGCCTGAAACTCAGCCAAATTGGCGTCGATGACACTGCAGGGGTCCCAGTCGTTGAGAAGCCAGGGAATACCATCAGGAAAAGAATTAGAGTCATAAGAACGTTCGTCCCAGAGGTTGTTGACCGTGTTATCGTGGTCGTCCTTGAATTGTAGATTCCCATAGCCAAAACAAACGCAAGATAGAAGTAGCTGAACCAATAGACTTAGGAGTAGGCGCGAGTAGTATCGGGATCTGAAATGGTGCGGCGTTCTCATTTCGCACCCCCTTTCTGCTTCCCCGCGGCATCTTTGGGCAGGTCCTTTTGCTGGGCCGCCTTCTCGGCCTCTTGTTGAGCCATAATCTGCTTTATTCGCCCAAGAAAGCCTTGGAGAGTCCCTTCATCAGCCGCTTCGAGCCCCACACCGGGAGCAAGCAGTCTGCCCTCTCTATCAACCATCCGGACGCCTTTTATTGCCTCGGCATAGCAGATGTCCTTTCTGCCGGTGTTTGGGTCCGTCTTGATGGGTATTCTCCCTTGGGTCATACCCACGAAGCGGTGATGTTCTTTCTTGGGGCCGCCGGCTTTGAGAAACAAAAGCATTTCCTCACCCTTGGCGACCTTGGCAGCACCGGGAACATGCATCTTAACAGGCATAGGTTTTCTAACCCGGCCGCCCAGCATGTACACCTTGATTGTGTTATTCGGGTCTACTTTCCCTTTGACAGACTCACTGACGCGGATGGTGGCGATAGTGTAGATTTTTCTTGCAAGCCAGACGGTTTCAACTTTCTCACACTTGCCGACGACAACCGTATCGGCGTGGGCCACCAAGTCCTCAACGGACAGCTTTCGCAGCGTGGTTGCCTGGCTAACCGAAGAAACCAATACCGCAGCAATCACCACAGCCCACAACATGGCCCCTCGCATCCTATTTCCTCTCGTGGTCATAAGCTTCCCCTTTCTGTTGACTCCCTATTCTTCACGTAACTCTCTGCCCAGCACACAGAATAATTGCCTCTTATGGGCGTGGGGGGAAAAGCCTGGAATGACAGCAAAAGGTGAGTTTCTCCCCACCTTACTATTTCTCACATGACTAACGCCATTTTACACAATGGAGCTGTAAATATCAAAGAAAAATATTATCGGTCCTTTTCCGCCACCTGCCTCCCGTTTACCCGCCACGCCTTTTGGCCGGTCACGAACCGACTTTTCCCTTTACTTCCAACCCAAAATCGTGTATAATATCGCCAAAATTGAATAACGTAAGCTACTCGACACCCAACAGTGAGTTACCATTCACCAATTACGACTCGCCACCCGCCCATTACCACTCACCACTTACCATTTACCGTTTACCTTTTCAACTTTTCGTGCAAAACAAACCCAATTTCGAAAACACCAAAAACCACCGCAAGTCCAGTTCCCACAAAGGATTACGGAAATCAAGGCCCTTCGGCGGGACCCAAAAGCAAACCCAAACAAACCCAATCAAAGCCAAAGCAAACCCAATTTTTGGCCCGCCAGGGGCACCCAAAGCCAAAACGAACCCAAACGAACCCAATTTCAAGACCGGAAATATCACTCCCAAACCGCCCAAACTTCCCAACTTCACATCCAGCCACAACAACAACGGACAAGCGGCTAAACGGCCTCGGCGGGTTGTATGCGGCCCTGTTCGGCGTACCAGAGGTGGGCATCGTGATAGACCTGGAGAATGTCAGATACCATTTTGCTGACGGAGTGGTTTTCGCGGACGTACTGCTGAGCCCCTCTGGCCAGTTGGCGGGCAAACTCCGGCCTCTCAAAAAGCCGCTGCAAGCTGGCGTATATGCTCAATTCGTCATTAGGGTCGAAAACAACGCCCGTCTGCCCGTCGATAATCAAGTCATCGACGCCGCCCCTGCAGGCGGCGACCGCCGTACCAACGCTCATCGCCTCCAGCAGCAAAGGGTCGAACGCCCTGCTCGGCTGAGGCTGAACATAGATGTCACCGGCGGCCAGAACCGCACGCCAGGGCTCCATCATCGGAACGAGAGTCACAATCCACAAAAGGCCGAGAGAACGCAGCATCTTTCGGACCTGGCTTTCCGCCGGCCCGTCGCCCATCACCACCAACAAGAACTCATAACCGTCGAGGACCAGCCGCTTGACCGCCTTGAACAAGCTCTCGAAGTCATGGGCGCTGTTCAACGCACGGGCGGTCACTATGCTCACCAGCCCGCCCGGCTCCCAGAAACAGCCGCTCGAATCTTCCACGAATGTCCCAACGTTCACCTGCACAATCCTATCGGCAAATCGCGGGTACAGCCGGCGCAGCTCAGCAGCAATACTACCCACCGGCGCCATAATTCTCCAACAGCGGCCCCACAGAATGAACAGCTTGCTCCTTCGCTTCGGCAGCGAATTGACCGTCAACACGTATGGCAGGTCCAACTGCTCGGCCAACTGCCTGGTAAGCACCGCCTGGCTCTCGCACAAACAGTGCAGAACGGTCGGCTGAAATTTCTCCAGACGCTCGGCCAGCATCCTGAGGTTCTGCCGCCCCAGAAAAGGCAGATCATAGACCGGATGCCGCACGACCTCCACCAGAGGCAGGAGCACAGAATCAACCTTACAGTCCGGCCGGCACACCAATGCCGCTGGCGCCGACTCATCGGTCAGACCCGACAAGAGATGTTGCAGAAGCATCGAATACTCACGAATCGTGTGGTCCGAGACTATCAGGACCGGACGAACCGTCCTCTTCTCGACCTTCTCTTCTTCAGACATCCTTGCCGCTTCACTCATCGCACAGCCCTATACACCACCTGACGCCGGGCCTCTGCCCGGCAAACCATACGCCGGCACATCGATTATGTTATCGCAAAACCCGCCCGCTGGCCACTGCAAAAATCATCTGCCGGCTGGCCGACCCTCGCACAAAGAACCCCATCATCCGCGACCACAACAACGTATCGCCCCCGCCGCAGCCCGAAATCTTCCGGCACATCCTTTTAACCTTGCCCTCGGCTGTGAATCTGATATACTGCCGGGTTAGGATGGTTTGCGTGGTGCAAAACAGTAACTGCTCCGAAAGCCGGCGCCCCATCGGCTCCCGCCGGCGGCGGAGCCTGTGCCCGCCCCCCTCGGCAAAGAACGCAGATACGCAAAATGAAGGGCACACATGAACAGACTGCTAATAATTGCCAACAGACTGCCCGTCAGCGTAACCGTCAGGTCAGGCAATATCAGCTTCCAGCGGAGTCCGGGAGGGCTGGCCAGCGGACTGGCATCGCTGCCAAAATCATACGACCAGCTCTGGATCGGATGGCCCGGAATTACCAGTGAAAAGCTGAAAACTGACGACCGGGCTCAAATCACCGAAAAGCTCGCTGACGAGAAGTGCCGACCGGTATTTCTGTCCGACAAACAGGTTGAAAATTACTATCGAGGCTTTTCAAACAAGACCATCTGGCCTCTTTTTCATTACTTCCCTCTGCACACCCTGTATGAAAAACGCTTCTGGAAGGCTTACCAGCACGTCAATCAACTCTTTTGCAGCGAAATAGTGGACCTTGCCGGGCCGACAGACCGCATCTGGATACATGATTATCACCTGATGCTGCTGCCTCGGCTCATACGGCAGAAGCTGCCGGAAGCGCAAATCGGTTTCTTCCTTCATATACCGTTTCCGTCGTTCGAACTGTTCCGCCTGCTGCCGTGGCGCGAAGAGATCCTTCACGGACTTCTGGGGGCCGATGTGATCGGATTCCACACATACGACTACGTCCGGCATTTTCTGAGCAGCGCGTGTCGCATAGTCGGCCTCGAACATACCCTCGGTGAGCTGACCGTCCAAAATCGCATCGTCAAAGTGGACGCATTCCCCATGGGAATCGATTACGAAAAATACTCGCAGGCGGCGTCGCTGCCTGCCGTACAGCAGGAGATACGGAGAATCCGGCAGAAGGTCGGCGACTGCAAGACAGTCCTGTCCGTCGACAGGCTCGACTACACCAAGGGTATCATACAACGATTGGAGGCCTTCGACTTATTCTTGTCGGAAAACCCCGAATACAGAGGCAAGGTCACACTCATCATGGTGGCCGTCCCATCACGCACCCGCGTCCCTGACTATGTGAAGCTCAGAGAGGACCTCGAGCAGCTTGTGGGCAGAGTCAATGGAGAGCACGGGACCATCGGCTGGATGCCCGTCTGGTATCTATACCGATTCCTGCCCTTCGAGAGGCTCACCGCCCTGTATCACCTTTGCGACGTCGCACTCGTGACACCTCTGCGGGACGGCATGAACCTGATAGCGAAAGAGTTCATAGCCGGCAAAACAGACGGCAGAGGCGTTCTAATACTCAGTGAAATGACCGGCGCGGCCAGCGAGCTGGGTGAGGCCCTCATTGTCAACGCCAACAATAAGGCCGCCATCGTCGAGGCAATAAAACACGCACTGCAAATGCCCGAAGATGAGCAGATTCGGCGCAACCGCCTGATGCAAAACCGCCTCTCGCGCTACAACATCTTTCAGTGGTCCCTCGACTTCCTGAACGCCCTGTCGAATATCTCCAACACGCAGAAACAGCTCTCCGTCCGCAGATTATCCCAACAAACCAAACAAGAACTCGTCCGCCAATACACAAGAGCACGCAAACGATTGTTGCTTCTCGACTACGATGGAACCGTCGTGCCCTTCACGGACAGACCCGAAAGGGCCGGACCCGACAAGGAAATTCTCGCCCTGCTCCAGGGCTTGTCGGAAGATGCCGCCAACTGTGTCGTCGTAATAAGCGGGCGGGACAAGGCCACGTTGACCGACTGGCTCGGTCATCTTGATATCGCGCTGGTTGCCGAGCATGGCGCATGGATTAAGGAAAAAGCAAAACAATGGCAGTCCATGGAGATGTCACACCACGATTGGAAAGACGCGATTAAGCCAATTCTCGAACTGTACAGCGACCGAACTCCCGGCGCCCTGGTCGAAGAAAAGGACTTCTCCCTCGTCTGGCATTTTCGAAAAGCCGACCGCGACCTCGCACAAGTCAGAGGTCAGGAATTGAAGGACCACCTGATGAACCTCACTGCCAATCTCGACGTAGGCGTATTCGAAGGCAGCAAGATTATCGAAATCAGACACCTCGGCATAAACAAGGGCCGCGCCGTTGAACTCTGGCTTGCAAAACAGATGTGGGACTTCATTATCGCCGCGGGCGACGACTATACGGACGAGGAAATGTTCGCCGTGCTGCCCGAAACCGCCTATTCAATAAAAGTCGGCCGAAGTATTTCAAAGGCGCGCTTCAATATCGATTCGGTAACCGAGATGAGATTATTGCTCAAAGAATTAACAGGAGAACCATTATTATGCTGAGCCTCGAGAGCTTCCGACACATAGTGCCGGATAAGACATTAGCCGAAGTCTATGCCAGAGCAAGAAAGCTCTACGGAAAACACATAGTCCACATCAACTCCACCTATCAGGGCGGCGGCGTCGCCGAAATACTTTATTCGCTGGTGCAGTTGATGAACGACGTCGGCATAAAAACCGGGTGGCGAATCCTCCATGGGAGCCCCGACTTCTTCGATATCACCAAAAAGTTCCACAACGCCCTGCAGGGGGCGGACCTCAATCTCTCCGACATGAAGAAACGGATTTACCTTCAGGTCAACGAGAACTTCGCGAAGTTCACGCACCTTGACCACGACTGCGTGATAGTGCACGACCCCCAGCCTCTGCCAATGATACGCTCCTACGTCAAGAGACAGCCCTGGATCTGGCGCTGCCACATCGACCTGACCGACCCGCACGCCGAGCTTTGGGATTTCCTCAAGGGCTACCTGCTGAAATACGACCAGATTGTGGTATCCAGCAAGAGATACTTCAAGCCCAACCTGCCCATCGACCAGAGACTCATGTTCCCGGCGATAAATCCGCTAAACCTGAAGAACAAAGAGCTTCCCGAGAAAACCGTCCTCAAATACATCAAAAAGGCCGGCATCCCAACCGACAAGCCCTTAATCACACAGGTATCCAGGCTCGACCCCTGGAAAGACCCCGAAGGCGTGATTGATGTGTTCGCACTGGTCAAAGAGAAGGTCGATTGCCGGCTTGTTTTCTGCTACAACCTCGCCAGCGACGACCCCGAGGGGTTGCAGATGTATGCTAAAGTCGAGCGAAAGGCCAACAAGTTCCTCAAGAAGGGTGACATAGTCTTTGTCCTCGGCAACAACGACATCCTCGTCAACTCCGTCCAGAGGTTCTCGGATGTAATCATACAGAAGTCCACGAAGGAGGGTTTCTGCCTGGCCGTAACCGAGGGACTTTGGAAAGGCAAGCCCGTCGTCGCCTCGAATGTCGGCGGCATCCCCGGCCAGATTGAAGATGGCAGGGACGGCTTCCTGCTCGAACCAAAAGACACGCAGGGCTTTGCCGACAGAATCGTTCACCTGCTGAAAAACCCGAAGGAAGCCGAGCACGTCGGCAAGAATGCGATTGAAGCGGTCAGAGAAAACTTCCTCATAACGCGATTGGTCTCCGACTACCTCGATATGCTAAATTCGATTATGACCAGATAGACACCCACTGCCCAGACGGGCTCGGCCAAAGGATTTATCGCACAGGGTTTCTCTTCACGCAAGCGGGCTCAATCGACCACTGTTTTCTGCGCATGATTAATGCCGTGCAGCTTCCGTCTCGGCGCGCCCCGGTTCCTCTCGCACCATCTTGTAGCGAATCTTCACCCCCCGGCACCAGAATTCTCTTCGCTGCTAACGATCTCTCCGCTCGCTTCGATGTCCTCTTTCGGCACCTGCGACTTTGTGACCGCTTCCACGTCCCACAAAAGAACCGTCCCGTCTAATCCGCCGGAGGCGAGAACCCTGCCATCGTACGAAAACGCAACACTATCCACCTCCTGGTCGATAACCCGGCCCTCCACCTGCTCGCCGTGACCCTCAAGTCTGCACACCTGCTCGCCCGTTTGGACATCCCAAAGACGCACCGTCCCGTCCAGGCTTGCCGACGCCACCATCCGGCTATCCGGCGAGAATGCCGCCGAAAACATCCAAAAAACCGGGCTCAAGGCACCGGCTCGCTGGCTTGAGATTCATCTTCTTATTGAATCAACAGCGCTTTTCCGTCAAAGGCGGACGAAGTCGAGGAATCTATTTGAAGAGATTTCTGCGCTGCGGACCGCTTGGCGGCCCTCCGGTCGAAATGACAGTGGGGTGGAAGGCCTGTGCGGGCCTTCAGTCGAAATGACGGTTGGCGGCAGGCCCTTTGACGGCGCTTCAGTGAAAGCGACAAGAGCCCTCGCCCGACTTTTCGACAGAGCATCAGAGGCTCGAGATCGAAACGGCACTATCTGGCGCCTCTTTTCTCCATCGTTCGCCGATATGCTTTCTCCTCCTCATCTCTTTCTATTGCCGTGCCTTCGTCCTGGCGCTTCTCGCCTTCAGGCGTGGCCGGGTCATCGTAGAGTGTCTTCAACTTCTCAATTTCGGCCTTGATCGAATCGAGCATCCGCTTTCGCTCATCCCTTACACTTGCCCGCTGCCTGTACTGCAACCGCGCCGTATCAAGGTCGTTCTTCTTGGCCGCCGCTTCGGCGCACATCTTCTGCAACTGCTCAAGCTTGCCCGTCAGCGCCGCCAAATCTTCCCGTGCCTTTTTCAGGTCTTTTTCCTTCTGGGGGCTATCGGCTTGCTTTTCAATCGTCCCAATTCGGGCCTCGAGCTGGGCCATCTCAACAAGACAATCGTCCCGCTCCTTTTCGAGGCGCATCAGCCTTGCCGTGACCGGATGCGGATAGCTCCGCTCTTCGAGATCGCCGAAGCCCCACCTTGCCCGAACCTCCTCCATTGCGTCTTCCGCTACGTTCAAATCTCTCTGAATATCCATTTTTCGGTTTTCAAGACTTGCCAGCTTCGCACGAATTTCTTCTCGGCTCAGCCGACCCTGGCGCCCCGGCTCGCTTGGCATCTCTGGCGCTGCATGTCCCACAACAACCTCCACATCGGTCTTGAAACCAGGCTTGAGCGAGACATTCTTGAACTCGACAATTTCAAATCTTCTATATTTGACAATATATTCTGTGATCTCTTCCGGCTTGTGAGAAAGTGCGTACCGCTTACAAATCATTGGCGTTCTTTGGTCCGGGCCAATCCAATTCGGCTGCCCCAACGTCTCTCGCCACTCAGCCTGATGAATGGAGCCGTCTTTCAGCTCATAAAAGCAATCAAAGTCGATGTTGCCAGCATTGACCGTAACATCGAGCACCCGCTCATCAGTCTTTCGCCGAGGAGAAGACCTCCCGTATCCGCCGTATCCGCTCCCACCCACCCTCTCACCGGTTCTCCGCGGAGGTGAAAGCATTATGTTCGAGTGCTCGTCGAGGAACAGTACCGAGGGATCGTTAATTCCCGCCGACCATTTACGAGTGTCCCACTCACCATACGCAGCGGCCGCCTTGATATTGGCCACCTTTGAAAATCCCTCTTCCCGCTCGTGCGGGTCCGACGCCACCAGTGCGATTGCTATCCCGTCGGATCCTGGGGACTTAGTGGACATCCGTCGGCCCTGCTTGACGAACATCTCCGTATTCAGCTCATCAAGCGGACTGAATCTGGTCATCAAACCATATTCAAACCTGAAGTCTTTATTTTGCCACTTTGGAAGCGCTACCCTTTCTCGGTACTTCTGACTCTCTGAGTCCGAAAACAATGACCCGTCCGGCTTCCAGAACACCAAATCCTTAATCGTTTCCCCATGATACAGACCCACCAGCTCCACCGTCGCGCCATTCGACAGCGTCGCGGAAAAGTTCCTGACCCGTATGCCGGACCCAGGCCTGTCAAGCTCTCTAATCATTTTCTCTACACTGCCCACCAACTCCGGAGGACAAAGAACAAGAATCGTTTTCTCACGAGGGTCGGGGGTGAAGCGTACCATGGCTATGACCTTGCCCGTCTCATCGAGCCGCATCCCGGTAACAGTGCCCGGCTCGCTGAATATCGCGTTCAGACGTTCGCTGAGGTCCTCCGGGTCCGCGTACTGGAGCCTTATGACTTTCACAACCTCGGAAACCTCAACTTTCACCGCCCTTAGAGTTCCATCTGCTCGTTTCGTCTCTAATCCATCCAAGCTCTGTCTGCTAATTTCGGCCCCGGTGGCGCCGCCAATCAGAATGTCGCCTGCCTCCAGCCGGACGCTCGAACCGGTCGGGGCACGACCTCCGAGGAGCTTCTCGCCCGCGGTGGTAAATACCACGTACCTTTTGGTCGGCCTGGCATCATGGTCATGCTCAACAGCCAACAGGTACTCGCCGTCGGTGTACAGCACCTTCTCTGCACTGTGCCACACCCAGCCGGCATCCTTTTCCTCGAAAAATGGCGTCGCCCACAAGACCTCGCCTTGACGACTAAGACAAACCAGATGCTGTTGCCAATTGTCCATAACCGCCAAGTAAAACCTTTGCTCATCACTACTGAAAAGCCCCGGCATACTCGAGCCGTTGTAGATGAACCAGTTTGACGTCCCCTTGTAGCCGTGTGTGCCCATGTCATACGCGCCGAGCATTTGACCGCGGCTGTCGATAAATCGAAGAACGGCCTCTGTGCCCCCGCCCGGCGCCTGCTGGAGCTCGGCCAGCGCCGCCGTCCCGCCGTCGGCAATCACAATGGCCGGGACCGGCGCCAACCGCATCTGCTTTTCCCAAAGCAACGTCCCATCATCACACGCCAGCGCCGCCCACTCGACCCACATGAAGCTGCCGTTGTCGTTGATTTCCACATCCATTCGGCTGTCGTGGAAGAGCACGTACCTGCCGTTGGCAGAGCGTACCTGGGTGAGATACCCGTCCTCCGGAACTCCCCACTTGGCTTTGAGCCGGCGAATCACCGGCCCCAACCGCTCCTCAAGCTCCTTTTCGGCATCCTCCAAGTCCCGCTCAACCACCACATCCAGTTTGTTGTCTTGCGCAGCGTTTAGTGCGATGGTCGTTGGTACGGCTATTGCCAGTATAAGCAGTATGGTTATGGCGGCGGGGAGCCAGGTGGAGCGGGGTTGTTCGGCGGAGCCGCTGCCGACGAGGCGGCGAATACGGTCCAAGAGGCCGACCCCGTCGGCCGCCACCGCTAAGCCCCTACGGCTGCCGCGCATCTCTTCGAGCAGGGCCAGAGCTTTCGCGTATCGCACCTTGTTACCGGTGACACTCACCGCAACATCGTCGCAGCAGTTCTCGCGCTCGATGCGAATCTTGTGCGAGACCCACCAGACGGCCGGGTGGTAGAAGCCGAGAATCTCGACGGCGGTCTGCACCATGTTGACCAGATAATCGAGCCTCCTGATATGAGCTAATTCATGCGCCAATACCGCCTCCAATTGTTCGGCGGTCAAGCCGGTCATCGCACTTGCGGGCAGGAGTATCACGGGCTTTAGCCAGCCCACCACCGTCGGCACCTGCACCAGCGCCGATTCCATAATCGCAACCACCCAACGAACGCCGAGTGATTCGCCCAATTCGCGGAGTTTGCTGCGCAATCGCTGGTCAACAGGTTTGACCATCCGGCGGCGCAGTCTCTGCAACTGCGCCCAGCCGCCCAGGTGCCATACCGAAAGCCCGAACACACCCACCAGCCAGCCCAGAACAAGATAAGGCAGAGCCGGCTCCATCAACGCTGCCGCACGCTCCTTCCACGGACGCCCAAGGCCAACCGTGACAGGCGAAGGTGCAACATCCCTTGAAGGAGCCGGCCCGGGGTGTGGTCCTTCCGAGACGGATAATTCCACCGAACCTGCAAACTCGGTCGTTGATACCTCCGGCGGCATTGACGCCGTTGCATGAGATTCAGCCGCGAAACCAGATTCCGATACCGGCACCATAAATACCGTCAAACACGGCGCCAGCATCATCAACGCCAACGTCAGGCACCCGGCCAAGTACCGCACGTTCGCTTTGGACTTTCGCAGCAGCGCCAATTCGATGCCGAAGATTACCGCCAGCGCGGCGGCCTGCCACAAAAAATGAACCAATGTCCATCCCACTCGCTCCACCGTTGGATGTGAAAGAACGGCTTCAGGTAACATGATTAGTCCTCCCTTATCGCATCGAGTAATTGCCTGATTTTTGCTAATTCCTCTGCTGAGACCTTCTTGGCCGCCAATGCCTGCATCACCAGCTTGCGCGCCGAGCCGCCGAACGCCCTATCCATCAAATCGCCCACTAATTGCCGCTGCGTCTGCTCCTCCGCTGCGTTCGCCTTGTAAACATGCGTTCGGTCGGACTCATCCCGAACGACCAGTCCTTTTTCCGTCATGATCTGCATGAGTTTCAGCGTGGTCGTGTACCCCGTGCTGCGGTCGGTGCTTATCGCCTCGTTAACCTGTCGAACGGTGCTGGGTCCACGCTCCCAAAGCACACGCAGGATTGCCAGTTCCCTGTCCGTCGGCCCCGGTGTCTTGTGTCTTGCCATCTCTATTTGTCTCCAGCTTTGATATCTGCTCCTTCTGATTCCCGTCTGACCCCAAACTTATACGAATCCTTTCGTACCGTCAACGAAAAAATTCGTATTTTTTGAAAAAAATATTTCTCGCTGAGCTTCGCACTCTTTTTTTTGCATCGAAATGCGGTCATCGGGCCCAAATCGACCATTCTAATTTGGTCGGGCGGCGATGGTTGTGCGTGCCGCCTATGAACGGCGTGCGAAAAAAATTGAAAAAAATTATTTTCAGTATCAACAACTGTCCTCTCAGAAACGCCTTCATTATGGATAAAGAGTGCGGGTGCACTCTAATCGAAACTTAGAGCTGTTTTGTAACACACTGTAAATAAAGGACTTGTGAACAATAAAGCCGGCCATAAGGCCTTATCACGGCGGTAGTATGAATACGAGCCCGGGCCCATTTATTCTATTCAGCGAGGAGTTCCATGCACTCTGACCACGATGTTTTTGCACAGGCAATTCAGCTAAGAAGAAAAATCCAGTTGGCCTTCTTCACGGAGAAGCAGGGCTACGAGTCAAGACTGTGCGTCCCGCTCGGCTACAAGCCGGATACAACGGATGACCAGGGCTGCTATTGTTTCTGGGAACCGCAAGGCCGCCCCGGCGAGCGACCCTTGACCCTGTCGGCTGACGAGATTGCCGTTATGCAGCTCAGCGAAGACACTTACGACCCGGCCGATTTGCCCACGCTGGATTCGCAGGAGTTCGCATGGCTCTTTAAGCCCCCGCGCCAATATGCCGGAAGGAACAGATTGAGAAAATAGCTGCAAAAACCACCGATACTGCGTCGGCACCAAAAGGTTTAAGGCGGCCACGTCAAGCCCTTTGAATGTGCTGACCGCAGTTTGCGAGGGCGCGCGACCAACGGTTGATGCGCCCTCGACTTTTTTCCGGACTCATCGCGCAGAACCACAGGATTAATCACGCCTTGGGAGCGGTTTCGAGGTTGCCAGCGCAATGACCCTTCCCTGGTTCCCGACAGCACAATAGAAATGGTAAACAGTGTCCTTGTACTTCATCACCCAGGGCTTGTGTGCGTATGTGCTGTCCCAGCGCTCCGACGGCTCAATCAGGTGCGGCCCGGCCCACTTCGTCCAGTTCACCAGGTCGTAAGAACAGGCGAATGTATCGAACGCCTTTGGCTTCCAAAAGGCCCCAAAGTAAAACATCACCCACACATCCCCGATCTTGGTAATCTGCGGGTCGCCTGAGATGCCGCTGAGGTTGTCGATTACGGGCTTGTCGCCGAAACGCTTCCAATGCGTCATATCTTTGGAAACCGCCGTGCCTATACGCTCAACCCACTTGTCTTGTTGCTTGGCGTTATAAAACATCACGAACGGAAAGCCGAGCGTCTGCGACCTGTCGTAAATGATATTGCTCTTGTAAAGGGTCTTTTTTTCGAATTCGCGGGCGTCGTCATCGTACGGATGAAGAACCGGATTGCCCTCTACGCGATGCCACTCGATGGGCTGAGCAGGGGTTTTCGTCCATGCGATACCGATGGCCAAGGGGTCCGTCTCGTATCCCTTCAAGGGGCCTCCCAGATAGGACAGCCAGTACTTCCCGTCGTACGTCGCAAGCTCATACGAGCCGCCCCACGTATGGTCCTGCAGCGAGATATAGCCCCCAACCTGGTTGGCGTCCCAGACCTTTTCATTCCTGAACCCAAGGATTTTGCCCAGGGTCTTCCAGCTCAGCAGGTCATTGCTGTCAGCCAGGGCCGTTTCATACCCGTCGCCGGCAAAAACCAGATACATCATGTACCACTTTTCGCCGTGCCGGAACACACTCGGACAATCGACCTTTTTTCCCCCCTCGCCTTTGATCAGAATCCCGTATTTGTACGGGGTCTTCACCTGGTCGTATATCTTCTCCATCGTCTCCTGTGAAACCGTCTTGCCGGCCCCCTGTACGGATACGGTCGTACTGCCCACCGATGGCGCCTCTGCGGCGAAAGCCATTAACGCAAAAGACAGCACGACGAACATCACAGCCAATCTCCCTGTTGTTCCGAGCATCCGGATTCCACAGCCTCGAACACCCATAGTATCGCCCCTCAAAACGCCGATCACCTTTTGAGCATTATTATCCATAATACTATGCGATCCCCCGCCGAAATCCAAGCGCCAAGAGCTGCGCACCCGCGTTCCAGTCACAGCCTGACGCCCGACCCCGCGGCCCCGGCGGCCATGAACGACCGCAGGCCAAATAGGACCAATAAAAAAAAGTAATCCACCTGCCGTGAAATTTAGGCTATAATAATTGCATAAGGCCTGCTCCTGCGGCCGAATAATATGTCAGAGGCTCGTACATAACGTTGGAATGAAAATATCATAAACAAAAAGGAACTGCCATAATTCTGGGAGGCTAATTGCCATGTTGATCTGGATTTTTAGAAGTATCTTCATCATTATTCTGCTTGGGGTCCTGCTGTTTAACGCAAGCAATGTGGAAATCTCGGCTGAGAAGAACGCAACCAGTTTTTGGTCCATTGTCGTAACCGGACTCGGACTCGGACTTTTCGTGTTTCTGATCGACGTCCTCACGCCGAAGAAAAAACTTCGCGCCCTTGCCGGTGTCTTCTTCGGACTGGTGGTGGGGATGCTTATCAGCGGCGCGCTGGCACCTGTCGTCGACCTGGTGGCCGATTCCTACAAAATCGGAATAATCGACCCGGCGCGCGCCGCAATCAAATGGCTGATGGGTATATGCATCTGCTATCTTATCATCACCATCGTTATGCGGACAAAAGACGACGTGCGATTTGTCATCCCTTACGTTGAGTTCGCCAAGCAAACCAAAGGCAGCAGGCCCATGATTCTGGACACTTCCGCCATCATCGACGGGCGAATTGCGGACCTGTGTCAGAGCAGACTGTTCGACGCCCCGCTGATTGTCCCTCGCTTTGTTCTCAACGAGCTGCAACTGATAGCCGATTCGGGCGACAAGCTCAAACGCAACCGCGGCCGGCGGGGACTCGACATCCTTAACAAGATGCAGACAAGCTCAAATATCGACGTGGAGATCGACGACACTGTGCTGGCCGAAGTAGAAGAGGTCAAAGGCGTCGACCAGAAGCTGGTCATGTTCGCCAAGCACTGCAACGGGCGCCTGGCCACGACCGACTACAACCTTACGAAAGTTGCCCAGGTGCGAGAGGTGGACGTGGTCAACATCAACGATCTGGCCAATTCCCTCAAGGTCGTCGCGCTGCCGGGAGAGACGCTCGAGGTGAAGATCATAAAGCCGGGCGAAGAGGCGGACCAGGGCATCGGCTACCTTGCCGACGGCACAATGATCGTCGTCGAAAACGCACGTGACAAAATCGGCCAGGAATTGCTCATCAGTGTCACCAGCTCGCTCCAGACGTCCGCTGGAAAGATGATCTTCGGCAAGTTCGAGGGATACCTGCGAGACAACGGAGCAGACAGCCGACGAGGGCAGTATCGCAGGCCGGACCGAACAGATTCGTCGCAAGGCAATAGAGCCTCGCTGCACCAAAGGTAAGATGAGCGATCTTATCCGGGTCTTTTCGACCGCAGGAGCAACTTGAGAAACAGGGTAATGCCGCATACGCAGCCCAGGCCGAACAGGGGCCAGTGGAAGTAGCCTTCGAAGTCCTGTTCGGTTATGTGCAGTCCGGCCACGCAGAAAGATACAACTACCGTAATCGCGCAGAGCACGAAACCCATCCAGTCCGTCCGGCTCGGGTTGAGAGGCCGCCCGGTGTATGAGCGGGATAGTATTATTACCGCAAGAGCTATCAGCGCAGCCGAGACGAGGACCGGCGCCAGAACAGGACCAGCCCACGTCACCGGTATCAAAAACAGGACGTCCCAATCCATGAGCGACACGGGCCAGTCGATAATAACCTTGAGCCAGAAATAGAAAAAAATGTCCCACATGCCGAATATCGCCAGGAACAACGCGAACCTCTGCCGCCGGCTTCGACCAAGAAGCTGCACCACGCTCAAAAGCAGCACCAGCGTCGCCCCTTCGCGTCCCATCTCCGTCAACAACAGTTGCTTCCACCGCGGGTCCGCGCCAAAATTCGTCAGCGGAAAAGAGAAACCGTCCGGATGAAATATCACTCGCAGATAAACAACCACCGCCGCCTCGATATATGCGAAGGCAAGGCTGAAAATCACAACCAGCAAGACGCTCTCGAGCATCGCTCTGAGCGATTCGGCGCCTGTGCCCCGCACCTGTTCATTCGCTTGCGCCATAAGCCCTCACTTGTGTCAAGAGTGCAGAAATGATTTCACTTTCCGGAACAATCGATATCCTCCTGCCTTTGCGATAGATGTAAGCCCTGGATTTTGCCGCGCAGACCGCGAGGTCGGCATCGGCGGCCTCGCCCGGCCCGTTGACAATACAGCCCATTACCGCAATCCGTAGCGGCCTGCCGACGCCCCGCAGCACCTTTTTGATCTTCCGGGCCAGTTTCACCACGTCGATTTGAGCACGCCCACACGTCGGACAAACCACCAGCTCCAACTTCGCAGCTTCGCATAATCCGAGTGACGCCAGAATCTGCTTTGCCATCTCGGTTTCTACCAGCGGGTCTCCGGCGGCACTGACGCGGATCGTGTCACCAATGCCTTCGGCCAGCAACGTCCCCAGAGTCACAGCCGAAGGTATCGTCGCATCTTCCGGCAGGCCTGCGTGGGTAAGCCCGAGGTGAATCGGATAGTCGAAGGTCTCGGCCATCCGGCGGTTCACTTCGATTGTTCGCACGACGTCACTGCTTTTCGCGCTCAAGACTATCTGCGTAAAACCCCGCTTCTCGAATAGCCGCACGTATTTCCTCATCTCGCTCAACATCAGCGCAACCCGCCTTTTCAGCGGAACGTCCGCACCGCTCAAATCACGAATGCTCGCCTCGTTGACGCCTATCCGCACCGCCGTCCCGTGCATTTTCGCCGCGTCAATGATCCGCAGAATGTCCGCACGATTCTTTATGTTGCCGGGGTTGAGCCGGACCTTAGCCGCGCCGCCCTCGATCGCCTCGATAGCCCGCGCCGCACTGAAGTGAACGTCCGCAATCAGCGGGACGGAAACTTTTTGGACAATCCTGGCGAAGGCGGCCGTATCCGCGCGCGTGGGCACGCTGATGCGGACGAGCCGGCAGCCCGCCGCCGCCAGACGATTCACCTGCCTTACGCAACGCCCAACATCCACCGTCGGCACCTTCGTCATCGACTGCACCACTACCGGCGCCAAAGAACCAATCTTCACCGGGCCCACGTTAACCGTTCTGGTCTTTCTTCTGCTAATCATTCCTGAAGCCCCCGTCCGGCACAAGAGAGCAACAATCCTCTTTCGGCTGCCTCTTCCAGGCCGACAGTTCATTCATGGTATGCACCAAAACCAGCTCCTTTTCCTTTACGCCTGCGGAGAGAATCTCCTGCTCCGACATCCCATGCTCCAGGCGCACGAGCACGCGGTCAATCGTCTCATAGCTGACTGCCATAGCCGATTCGTCCGTGACGCCTTTCATCATATCCGGCGAAGCGGGCTGCCTGACTATCTCAGCGGGCACGCCAAGATACTCGCCCAACTGCACCACCTGCGTCTTGTACAGGTGAATAATCGGCGAAAACAAAACATCATCGATCCCATCCTTGACGAACCAGCCCACCATATACTCCGACCGATTTGCCGCCCCGGCAAGAACACAGTTATTGTCCACCGCCTTAGCCTCCAAGAACTTCCGGCGATACCGATGTCGCGCGTTGAACGCCGCCTCCACACGCGCCAGCGTATGCTTATACACGAACCTTCTGATTTTGCCCCCCCCAATGTCACCGCGACGCAGAGTCGTCGCGAAAAAAGGCTCACGCCAGAATAAGCGACACAGCTTGCCGCCGAGAAAGCTGTTCACAAAACCGGACAAGCCCGTGACTCTGATGATCAGCGGCGAATAGACCCCCTCTTCTGCAAGAGCGCCGGTAATATCGACACATTTCAGCTCAATCCCAAGCCAATCGGCCGCCATCTCCGCCCGCGACCGCGACTCTTTGGAGCTGTCCCGGTCATACAGATAATACACCCAAACCCACTCCTTGCCCAACGCACGCACTGCCAGCGTCGCAACCACCGAAGAATCTATCCCCCCGCTCAGTCCCAGAATCACCCCTTTCGCTGACCGGCCCCGCACCGCGTCACGTATCCGCTCCTGTACTGCTTCGGCCTCGCGTGAGACGTCAATCGCTAAATAAGAATCGGATACACCCACTATATTCTCACCCGCATGAACCAGGCCCCCATAGCCGCCCGGCTTTCACATCACAAATCACCTGCTGAGCCACGTCACGATTGTAGCTTGCTTTGGAGCTCCGGGCAAACTAAAATAGCACGCAAACCAATGATTCGAATGATTCGTAATCGCCGACTGGCCGTCTTCCGTAACCGTATGACCTCAACATTGATGTCAATCGCCGCAGTGCTCCTTGTCGCTTATGTGGGATTGGGGTTGTTCCTGCTGCTCATGCAGCACAAGTTCGTTTATTACCCCGTGCGGGAAATCTCCTGCACACCCGCCGACATCGGACTGGATTTCGAAAGCGTCGATTTCACCACAGCCGACGGGCAGAAGCTCAACGGATGGTACGTGCCCGCGCCAAATTCCCGCTTCACCATCCTGTTCTGCCACGGCAACGCCGGCAATATCATGCACCGTCTCGACAGCATCAACATCTTCTGCAAACTCGGACTAAGCTGCTTCATCTTCGATTATCGCGGATACGGCCGCAGCCAGGGCAAACCATCTGAGGAGGGGACATATCTCGATGCTGGCGCCGCATACAAATGGCTTACAGAAAAGAAAGAAATACCACACGATGAAGTCATCATATTCGGCCGGTCCCTCGGCGGCTGCGTCGCGGCTCACCTGGCAAGGAGCGCCCAGCCAAAGGCCCTTGTCACCGAAAGCACTTTCACCTCATACGTCGACATGGGCAGAAAATTCTATCCCTACATGCCCGTGCGGTGGTTCGCAAGATTCAGCTACAACGCCGTTGACTATATCAGGGACGTCCACTGTCCCGTCATGATAGTTCACAGCGCAAACGACGAGATAGTGCCGTTTGAGTTCGGCCACAGACTCTACGAGGCAGCCAACGAGCCCAAACAATTTGTTGAGATTTTCGGCGGCCATAATGACGGATTCATCCTGTCCGGTGACGCCTACACACGCGCCTGGGCCGAATGGCTCAATTTCCTTGAAGAATACCGAGAGGGCTCAACCGCTAAGCCTGGTCCTTAGCACATCGTTCCGCCCGTCCCCTCGCCCCGCGCACGCACACTCAATACGCCCGATAAACAATTCCACCTGAAAAAACTTTCTACCCGCCGTCCGCCCGAATTCTTTGTCAAGTCACACAGCCGCCTTATCCGATATAGTCTGCTGAAATTAGTGAAGGAACGAAAACGTGCACAGGCGTAATCGCACAGTTTATCCGACCTAAAATGGTAATATAGGACTTGGATAGATAACAATAGAACGAGCGTAGCAATCCGTGACTCAAGAATTTCAAATAGCAGTCGCGGAGGGAGCCCACGCATCACAAAATTCCTGTGTCACCGCCGCCAGAATTATCGGGCTTGAGTTCGACATCTTCGGTGAGCCGGCAAGTTTCGATATCACCGCCGGGCCCGGCCGGATGACTCTGGCGGGCATTGTCCCAGTAGCCCGTGCCATCTGCGAAAAAATGACCGGCCTTGCGACGGAAAAAATCCGTCAGCAAGGCGGGCACATCGCCTGCCGCCCCGGCTGCTGCGCCTGCTGTCACTACCTCGTCCCGCTGTCGGTTCCCGAGGCCTTTCGGCTGATGCAGGAAGTCCTCAGCCTGCCCGAATCAAGGCAAAAGCTGGTACAGAGAGTATGGCTGTTGACCGCCCGCCGCATCTTGAGGCGAAAACCCCCCCACGAAGTCCTGAACCAGCCACTGGACCACTCCGCTAAAGCTGCCTCTGAGTTGAACGCCATCTCCAACTGGTACCGCAGCCTCAAGCAGCCTTGCCCGTTTCTGCGAGAGGGCCTCTGCACAATTTACGAAATAAGACCTCTGGCCTGTAGAGAATACTTTGTCGAGGGCTCCTACAGGGCCTGCCGGGGCGGCCATGGCTCCGGCCAGGTCGTCGAACTGCCCGTCCGGACGACAGAAGTCCTCGGCCGGCTCGCCGCCCACCTCGAAGGCGCCGCCGCCGAAGCCGTAATGCTCCCCTTGGTGTCCGTATGGCACCAGGCAAACCGCCCACGAGCCGAGCAAACCTGGCCCGCAACAGAAATGGTCGAGCGATTCGTCGAAATCGTAAAGCAGACCGCCGAAAGAAATCTCACACCCGCCGCATCTACGTAGCTTTCAAATCGATTGGTTCAACAATCGCAGTACCCCTGGGCAGGTTATTCCCCGCTTTGCCCTTACTTTTCCAAGTTGGAAGTACCGCCAGCCGTTTCTCTTTCGCCGGCATTGCTTCGGTCCGCAGGTCGCGCTTGGCGCGCCGCTTTTCGCAACAACAGGCCCCGAATCAACAGGCCCAGGGCTACAGCCCAGAACAGCATCAATGGAACCAGACGCGAGTAATCCACACGCTTGGTGTACTCAAAGATTTGCCAGAAATTAAGCAGAAGAGGCAGCGAAAGAACAAATAAGCCAATGCCTATTGAGATATTTGTTATCCAGGCGGAGGGTTCGAGTTGTGATAAGGGGATGCCCTTCTCAATAGCGAAAGCTCTTCTTTCAGCCTTTCTCTGGAGTATCGCCCGGAGGATATGGAAGATCCCGAAAGCGGGCAATATCAGCCCTGAAATGAAAAGCACCAGCATGAACTTGTCGGCAAATGTAAGATTTCCCTGATGGTAGAAGACCCAGGCCCAGAAGGCGTTCCGGCCGAACAAAAGGAAAGCTGGAACGGGAATTAGCAGGGCAATCCCAACGGCGAGATTCCTCATCCAATTGGGGTGCTTTTCCACAGGCGGATATGGTCTTTCGGCCTTTAGGTGAAGGTAACCGCGAACAATAAAAAAGACCCCGAAAGGAAGCAATATCACACCCAAAAGAAAGAATGCTATCATTGACTGTTCAGTTGGCGAAAGCTCATGGAATCGCAAACCAATCCAAGCCCGGAATGCGTTCACACCTATCATAAGTAAAGGCAGAACCGGCAACAGCAAAGCGATACCCACCGCAAAGTTCGTTATCCCGCTTGTGTGCCTCGATAGAGCCTCAGTCGGTCTTGCAGCCCTCCACTGCAGAAAACCGCGCAGAAGGTACAAGACACCGAAAGCCGGCAGTATCAGGCCCGAAACAAACAGTGCTGCGACGAACTTCTGACCAGGCTCAAGACGGGTTCCATACAAGGCCCAATCCAGAAAGGCTTCCAAGCCGAACACAAGAAATGCCGGAACGGGAACCACCAGAGCTATACCCACTGCAAGATCTCTTCTCCAGTTCGGGCGTTTCTCAACAGGGGGGCCTGCTCTTTCGGCCTTTCGCTGGAGAAGCCCACGGATAATCCGTGACACCCCCAATCCGAGAACAATCACGCCGAGGATAAAAGGTCCCACCTGCAAGTATTCGGAGAGCACAGGGGAACCAAAGGGCCCTCTGCCTATCCAGTGTTCAAAGGCATCCCAGCCGAGCATCATAAAGCCGGCAGCGAGAATAGCCAACCCAATACCCGCTGTCAGATTTCTTATCCACACTGAGCCTGCCGGTTTGGCGGGTCTCAAATCCGACAGAGGTATCCCTTTTTCCATCGCTGTCATGATTTGTTTATGCTCGACGCGTTTGTTGTAAAAAATGTAGAAAATTGCCAGAAAGACGGCCAGAATCCCTCCTGAGATTATCAAAACAAACAGAATGCGAAATGCTCCGATAAAAAAAGCTGGTTCAGCCATAGCCTTTTCACTCCTTTCACTCTGATTTTCCATCAGGATTTCTTTGGCCGCGGCAAACGGCCTCCGTATAATTGGTCGTTGCCTCGGCGAAAAAGGTTTCAAGAAAATGAAACTTGTTGAGGTCACGACGCGACTAACACTGGAAAGGAGCGTCTTGTTGGCAGACAAAGACCACCAGAAACCGGAGTGGCTGCGCCTGCTGCGCAGCGGTGACCACACCGCTTTTGCCGAGCTTGTCGAGAAATACAAAAGCGACGTTTTCCTGTGCTGCCGGACGTTAGGGCTTAGAGACCACGAGGCCGAGGATGTCGCGAGCGAGACATTCCTGGCGGCTTACAGGGCGATTGCTCGATACAGGGGCCAGGCCGAATTGGGGACCTGGCTGTGGAGTATAGCTTACCGCCAGGCAGTGAACTATCTTCGAAAGAACCGTCCGTCGTGTGAATCGCTTGCCGCACAGGACGATAACATACAACAGGACCCGGCAACCACAGCGCTGTGCCGCAGCGAGCAGCAGGAATTGGTCTGGGATGCGGTAAAACGACTGCCCAGACTCTGGGCCGCGGCGGTTATATTATATTACCGTCAGGACCGAACCATCAGAGACATTGCAGAGATAATGCGAACCAGACAAAATACAGTTAAGACCTATTTGTTCAGAGCCAGAAGAAAACTGAAAGAGCTCTTGCCCGACGTTCTTGGAGAAGATATCTATGAGGACCGATAGACTGAGCAGTTTCGACGAAAATCTCAGACGCGCCTTGAAATCCCATTCGGAGGCGCCGCCGCCCGATTTTACTGACAGGGTCGTGAACCAGATCAGAGAATCTGAAGAAAAAAGGATTCTGGCGCGCGTAGTCCTGCAGGAAAGACTTGCCCTCGCCGGCGCCATTATGCTCGCTGTTGTGACGATAGTTGCAGCGTTTTCTGTTCCGGCAATCGCAGGACGTCTGATGCAGCAGGCAGAGACCTTTGCTCACACGACCAGCCGAGCCTTGGAGACCCTCAGTTCACAGTGGCGACTATGCACCGCCTTCATGGCCGCTTTCGTATTAGTCGTTTACTGTCTTGTAGATTCCCTGCTGACAGATAACTGCTGAGCGCTGAACGTGAAAATTCGAACCGGTTTGACAACTCCGCACAAAACGAGCCTATAATCTCCTCACCAAGCCCACGACGACGCCCTCGATGCGGCAGTTGTCGGAGTAGATGGGCTCATAATCGTCATTGGCCGGCTCCAGCCGCGCCCGGCCCCTCTCCTTGTAGAATCTCTTCAGCGTCGCATCCTCATTATCCACGATAGCAACCACCAGCGCTCCGTCATCGGCCACGGCCCGACGCCGACAAATCACGTAGTCGCCGTCGCGAATATCCTCGCCGACCATGCTGTCGCCCCGCACCTCGAGTGCAAAGACATCATCGCCCGCCCCGAAGCAAGAAGCCAGCGACAGAGAGTCCCTGTCCTCAACAGCCTCAATGGGTGCGCCGGCAGCGACTCTGCCGACCAGCGGTATGCCGTCCACGGAGGCGCTCGGCCCCTCCGCCAACCTGCTAAGCAGACTTTGCCCCTTCGAAGTCAGCTTCAAAGAGCGTGCCCTGCCGGGCTGCGCCGACAACAACCCTTTTCCGCGAAGCTCGCCGATGTGCTCGAATGTGGTGCTTCGGCTTATGCCCAGCGCCGCCGCCAATTCGCCTATCGTCGGCGAATAGCAGTGCCTCGCCTGTACCCGCGCGAATATCCTTAATAACTGTACCTGACGCGGCGTCAGCCGACCCTTCGCTTGCGTGCTCTTCAATAACATCTTGCGAGTCTCCCTTCCCATAGACAATCCTTTCCACCGGACCGGACCTCACAGCAAAATCCCCTGAGACCTTACCGGACTCCGCGGCGACCAGATGCTGCATTATCTTGCTAAGCGACATCAGAACCTTCGTCAGGCTGTTGGGCGAGAGCTGCGGCAACTCGAAAGACCCCGCCGGCCAGAAAGAAACATAATCCCCTCCCGGCCCGAACTTGCATACAGGCCTGATCCGTTCGTTCCTGTCGTCCTTCATTCTCATGGCTTGCCTCTGTTCATTCCTGAACCTGCTGCTCCTTAGCTGTCCGTGGCAATTAGTTCTATCGGCCACACGCCTCCAAAAACCCTAACAAAAACCGAACAAAAATCCGCCAATCGCAACTTTTTTTAACGCACGGCATACGCACTCTGATACCACCGACAATATAGGACTCCCCCGAATCCCCGCTCCTCCACCCGCGGTCGCAATAATCCGCCACCGCGTCCACACAGGAACCACCGGCAGCAGCTAACCAAGCCTCAAAAAGGCCTCCGGCAGGCAATCGACTATATCCGTTGTCATAAGGCTGACCTGACCGAACTTCGCAGCCGCAATATCGCCAGCCAGGCCGTGAACATAGACCCCCAGGACCGCCGCATCGAAGTTATTCAGCCCCTGACCCGCCAGGGCCGCAATCACGCCGGCAAGAACATCGCCCGACCCTGCCGTCGCCATCCCAGGGTTGCCTGTCTTGTTGATATAAACCCTCTCGCCGTCTGTGACAACCGTTCCGGCTCCCTTCAGAACCACAACGCTTTTGGTCCGCTCACTCAATCGGCCCGCCTGCTCCTGCCGGTCGCCCGGCAAGTCCTCTCGGAACAGCCCGGACCAGAGCCGCTTCATCTCACCGTGGTGCGGCGTAAAAATCAGCTCCGCCTTGACCCTCGCCGGCCAGCCCTTCATTTTGGCCAGGTTATTAAGCCCGTCCGCGTCTATAACCAACCGCAGATGCTCTTGCTCAAGCAGTGCTTCAAGGACCCGACGCAGCTCGCTGCTCACACCGACTCCCGGGCCGAATGCAACCACGTCATTGTCGCCGGCAGCATCAAGGATTGCACTTATAGCCTTGGCCGAGATTCGCCCCGACGCATCCTCGGCCAGCGGAATCGTCGTAAATGACGGCTCTATCGACGCCACTATGGGCAGGACGCTTCCGGGTGTAGCAACCCTGACAAGACCCGCTCCCGCCCGCAGCGCAGACCGGCCCGCTATCGCCGCGGCGCCGCTCATGCCCATACTGCCGGCAATGATGCAGACCTTCCCAAAATCCCCCTTGTGGGCATCCGCCGCTCTCGCCTTCAATTTTGGAACATCGCTTATCGCCTGCATTTATCAGCCCTTGCTGCCTTCAATCTTTCTGTTTATCAGCGCCGCCGTTACGCCCGCAGAGAAACCGTTGTCGATATTTACCACCACCACTCCGGAAGCGCAGCTATTGAGCATGGTCAAGAGCGCCGCAAGCCCGCCAAAGCTCGTCCCCGTCCCGATACTGGTCGGCACCGCAATCACAGGACAGCTCACCAGTCCACCCACCACGCTCGCCAGCGCCCCCTCCATCCCTGCCACCACGATTACGACATTGGCGTTCTGCAGCTTCTGCGTATGCCCGAGCAGCCGGTGCAGCCCCGCGACTCCCACATCACAAATCAGCTCTGTGCGCTGACCCATTATCTCGGCCGTCACCTTCGCCTCTGCCGCCACCGGTATGTCGGCCGTTCCCGCCGTCAGTATCGGAATCACACTCGCGGACAGTTCAAGCCCTTTCTGCTCCAGAACAATCGCCCTGGCCGGCTCATCGTACCTTACCTTTTGGAATTTCCCGCTCGCGGCCAGCGCCTCGAAAACGTGCCGCTCGGCCCTGGTGGCCAGGACGTTGTTGCCCTTTTCCGCCAGGTTCTCGAAGATTTTCACTATCTGCTCGGTCGTCTTGCCCGGACAGTAAATCACCTCCGGAAAGCCCTGCCGAATCTGGCGATGGTGGTCAACGTGCGCAAAGCCCAGGTCCTCGTACGGCAGGTGACGAAGTTTATCAATCGCATCCTCGACACTTGTGTCACCGGCCTTGACCTGCTCCAACAAAGATTTCAACTTCTCGATCTGCAAATGTCACCCCGCGTCACTATACCGACTGCTCATCAGCCGGTCGCTTTTGGCTCAAGACTCAAGTCGGCAAGAAGCCCGGCTTTGAACTTATGATACCCCAGAGAGGCTACCATAACCGCGTTGTCCGTGCAATACTGTTTCGGCGCCACTAACAGCTTTTTCGCCGGCTTCGAAGCATCGCACATCTCTTGCAGGGCCCTTCTCAATTCAGTGTTAGCCGCCACACCGCCGCCCAGCAGAATCGTTCTGGCGCCGATTCTTTTCGCTGCCCTTTGAGTTTTTTTCACCAGGACATCGATTACCGCCGCCTGAAACGATGCCGCAATATCAGCCACCTCCTCCTCCGTCATCCTGTCCACCGTGTCTTGGCCCTTCATATCCTGTCCCCGGCAGTGATACAGCACCGCCGTCTTGACGCCGCTGAAGGAAAAATCCAGCGAATCCCGCCCCAACATCGAACGAGGGAACTTGATCGCCTTCGGATTGCCGGGGCCTGCCGCCTTTTCGATACTCGGCCCGCCCGGATAAGGCAGCTTCAAAATCGCCGCGACCTTATCGAACGCCTCCCCCGCCGCGTCGTCAACCGTCGAACCCAACAGCTCCAGTTCCAGCGGCGACTCGCAATCGTAAAGACAAGTGTGTCCGCCCGAGACTATCAGTGCCACCGCCGGAAGCTCCAGTTTATCCTCGGCCAACATCGCCGACTGCAAATGGGCGTGCAAATGGTTGATTGCAATCAAAGGCTTTTCCCACGCGAACGCCAGAGTCTTGGCCGCGGTGACGCCAACCACAAGCGCAATCGTCAGCCCCGGCTGATTCGCCACCGCCACCGCATCAATCTCATCCCTCGTGACGCCGGCCTGGGCCAGAGCCTCCGCTATCACCGGATATATGTTCTCGATATGCGCACGCGACGCAATCTCCGGCACCACCCCGCCGTATTTCTCATGCAGCTTGTGCTGCGAAGCCACCACAGAAGACCTCACAACCCGCCCATCGCCAACCACCGCCGCCGCCGTCTCGTCGCAGCTCGTCTCAATGCCCAATATGTTTACAGTCTTGCTCCTGCTCGGCATAAACGAAGATGGTAGCCGAACACAAAACACCTGTCAATGTCTCGCTCTCCGACATGAGAGCGCCAGCACGAGGAAGCCGCTATCGCGTCAGGCCCGCGCGGCCTTTGATATCAGCAACGTCCGGCCTATTGGTAATCGACAGGGTTCTGCGGTCCGCTCCCACTGCCAAGCGATGACCTAAGGCTGTGACTTCACCGGCGCGTCGCCCCTATCTCCCAGCCGCTTCTCCAGATAATCTTTGAACTGGCTGAGCTTCTGACGACCCTCTTTCTTGAGCCTGTCCGGGTCCGCACCCGTCCGCCTGCATATCTCCTCAACCAGCGCATGCTCCACCGCTTCCCACAGACCAACCGTCTCAAGGGATGCACGCCCTTCGAACCTTCCCTCCTCGAATACAAACCCGAAACTGAGAGGCAGACGCTCCGCATGCCGGTTCAAATACGCGACCACCGGTGTGGCCACGACCCGCTGAAGCCGACCGATACCGCCCGGCACCTCAGCTCGTATGTCACTGAGAACGAAGCTCCACCCCATCGCAATTCTGCCTGTCCCGGGGCGCTCCTCCCCGCCCAGAAGACTCCGCACTTCCACACCCAGCCGAGCTTGCTGAATCCACCGCAGAGGACCGCCGACGTACGTACTTATGAATTCAATGGGTACGTCCTCCACATACCACCGCACCTCATCTCCACTTTCTGTTTGACGCGACTTAATGCCGAACGCCTCGCCGTTCAAATAACCGGAAACCTCCGTCCTAAAAAGCAGAGAAAAAAGGGGCCACGTGCTAAAAAGAGGCGCCGTCTCCAGACGGTCAATCTGCACGGAAGCCTCCAAGCGCCTGCCGGGGTACGCTACGTCACGCACTGTTACGTTCGCATCATCCACTATCAGGCGGTCAACTCTGAACCTGCGCTGCGGAAGGGCCGGTCCTTCCGCAGCCGACTCATAGCGCAACCGAATCCGGTCTTTAGCGGACACAGACTGCCAGCGCCCGCTCTTACCGGCGATTCCGGCACGTTCGTAGCTCCCTTCAACATCTTCCAGCCGCACCTCTTCAAAAACCGCCTCTTTCAAAATCAAATCGTCCATTGAGACATCTATGAACAGCGACCTCGCGGTGAGGTTGAAGTCACTAATGGGATGGTTCTCTCTCACGATTGTCACACCGTTCATGTCCGCCTGACCGGTCCAGAAACTCCCCTCGGCGTTTTCAAATCGCACCGCTATCCCCGTCCTGCGCTCTATGCGCCTGAACACCGCTCGCAGAGTGGATTCAAAGAAGAAAGTGTTAACCCGCATATTTCACAGGATTTTCAGATTTTTTGATAGACAAATGGCCTAACTGTCTGTAGTATAAGTAGTTATAACAACAATCATACTCAAACAGAAAGGCCATTTCTATGACAGACTGTAA